>OLQC01000053.1_pt1 | contig 123899 bp, 103 predicted proteins | sample 1672471 | NCBI WGS metagenome assembly OLQC01 (sample SAMEA3136689, study PRJEB25190) | human gut metagenome | biome: human gut; feature: human-associated habitat; material: faeces | place: Austria | collected 2013 | reverse complement strand
CCATCGCTACCGCGATGACTGCTGACAAGGAGTCGGAAGGCACATCTTCAAAGAACTTTTCAAAATCCTTCTTAATCTATCATTTGTGGAGTTATAATTATAATTTATTATAGCATACAATCGTTTAATAACGACGATAATTATAATTTTTTAGGTTTTGCACATGAGTTGCGAACTTTTATTGGACAAGGTAGATAGACACGCATAGGAGAATAATAATCGGTGCTTTTAGGTTTCATCAGATTCAAAATAAATCTAATGCCGTAAATACCCATTGCATATACAGGTGCGTTTACCGTAGTAAGCGGAGGGTTTGTATATCCCGAAAGCTCCGTGTTATCAAATCCCATAACAGAAATATCCTCAGGAATTTTGTAACCGTTTTCTTGCAGAGCTCTCATTGCACCGATTGCAATATGATCACTTGCCGCAAAAATAGCTGTGGGGAGATTCCCTTTGCTGATCATTTCTGACATCATTTTATAACCGGATGATGTTGAAAATTTGTCCTGCATAATAAACCCATCATATTTAATGTTTAGTTCATCGCAAATGTCTGTGAAAGTGTTGAGTCGTTTATCAGGAAATATCGTTCCGTCCTCAAGCTGTTCAATGCCTCCGATAAAGCCAACTGTTCTATGACCTAAATCATATAGATATTTAATTGCATCGGACACTGCCTGACGAAAGTCAAGTGATACGGATGTGATTTCAATATTCTCAACGGTCATATCAAGAAAAACAATTTTATTATTCAAAGAATGCAGTAATTTTATTTCTTGTTTACTAAACTTCCCGAGGCAGATTATGCCATCAACATCGCAAAGTACATTCTGATAGTCATTGTCTGTTTTAAATGTTCGTACAATACTTATATTATTTTTTGAACAGTAGTCCTCGATACCCTGTCTCATCAAAAAGTAATAATTATCTTCAATTTCCTGTTTGGAAGAGAACCATTGTAGAATTCCAATGCGACATGAAGGTGCTGATGTAACCCTTTTTTTCTTTACATAATTAAGTTCTTTAGCTGCTGCAAATATTTTTTGCTTCGTTTCAAGCGAGGTGCTGAGGGTAGTGTCGTTATTAAGCACTCTTGAAACAGTAGCTACTGATACATTTGCCTTTTTGGCAACATCTCTGATTGTAGCCAATTGAATCACCTCACTACCATTATAGTGAAATATTACTAAAAAATCAAGTCGTGTTTAGTGAAAAACGGAGAAAGCAAAAATGTTTACCAAAAACTATTGACAGTTTACGAAACAAAACATATAATTTACTTAACACAAAAACAAAAGAAACATTATTATTAAATAATAACGAAATCTTTTGTGCAGGTTGTCACGGCGTTTCATTTAAAATTAAAAGGAGGAAAAATTATGAAACAGACATCATCACAACCAAGACTTGATGGCAAAATCCCGGGTAGAATCAAATACACCTTTGCTTTAGGTGCCCTCGGCAAAGATATGATTTATGGTATGATTGCCACATTTTCAATGATTTATTTCACAGACATCATCAAGGTCAACCCGGTATTTATCGGCGTAATGTTCTTTGTTGCAAAGTTATGGGATGCCTTTAATGATTTGTTTATGGGTATGATTGTTGATAACACACGCAGCAGATGGGGTAAATTTATTCCATGGCTTGTAATAGGTACGCTGGTTAATTCAATTGTATTTGTTGTTTTATTCACAGACTTCCACCTCGATGGCGTTGGACTTTGCGTATTTGCAACAGCAGCTTACATACTCTGGGGTATGACTTACACAATTATGGATATTCCTTATTGGTCAATTATTCCTAATCTCACTTCAAATCCTGAGGAGAGAGAAAAAGTTTCGGTACTTCCGAGAATCTTTGCAAGTATCGGTCAGTCACTTGTTATTGCAGGCTTTGGTGTTCAGATTATTGAGGCTCTCAGCGGCGGCACAACAAATCAGGCAGGTTATCACAGATTTGCAATCATAATTGCAATTGTATTTATTCTTACAATCGGTATTACAGTAATCAATCTTCCGAAAAAGAGAGATGATTCTGTTCCGGAAAAGAAAGTTAAGTTTAAAGATATTTTCTCAATCATCGGCAAGAATGATCAACTTCGTTGGGCGGTAACTCTTATCTTCCTTTACAACATCGGCATTCAGTGCATTATGGGTGTTGCAACATATTATTTCAAATATGTTTGCGGCAACGCAGGAATGATGTCATCATTTATGATCAGCGCATCAATCGCAGAGGTTGTAGGTCTTATTGTATTCCCTAAGGTTACAAAATTTCTTTCAAGAAAAACTTCGTTCCTTCTTGCATGTCTTTTACCTGCATTTGGTCTTGTAATGCTTTTGTTCGTAGGTATTTTTGCTCCGCACAATGTTGTGCTCACATCAATCTCTGGTGTTATTGTAAAACTTGGCACAGGTCTTGAACTTGGTTGTGCAACAGTATTCCTTGCAGATGTTGTTGATTACGGTGAATTTAAGCTTGGAACAAGAAATGAAGGCGTTGTATTCTCACTCCAGACGCTTATCGTAAAATTTACAGCGGCTCTTACAGCACTTGGTATTGGTGCGGCACTTGGAAGCACACAGTATATTCCGGGTCAGGAACAGTCATTTGCAACAGTAGCGTCAATCAGTACACTTATGTGCATTGTTCCTGCGGTTTGTATGCTTATTGCTTATGTTGTTTACAGAAAGAAATATAAACTCAATGACGGTATGATGAAGAAGGTTATAAACACAATCGGTGCAAGAAGAGAAGGCAAGATTGATATGACACAACAGCTTGATGAAAGCGGTAACACAGAGCCTTCTATGTTCCTTCCTACAGTTGCGGAAAAGGCAGGTAAATAAAATGATTGATACTAAAACAGCAATTGAAAAAATTACAAACGGCGAATTTGATAATCTTTTCACTGATATATATATAGATTCATCAATGATTGATTATCAGAAAAAAAGATATGTTCATGCAATTGAGCAGTATGAAACAATTTTTTGCCCTGATAAAGTAGCAATATTCAGTGCTCCCGGCAGAAGTGAGGTTTGCGGTAATCATACAGATCACCAGCATGGAATGGTGCTTGCAACATCCATTAATCTTGATACTATTGCTGTGTCGGCTAAGAATAACAATGATGTTGTAAGATTTGTTTCTGACGGTTATGATATGATTACTCTCAATATAAATGACCTCGAAGTTAATAATGATGAGGCAGGCACAACAGTCAGCCTCATCAGAGGTGTTCTTCGTGGACTTAAGGATCATGGATACAAAATTGGTGGATTCAATGCTTATGCAACAAGTGATGTACTTGTTGGTGCAGGACTTTCATCGTCAGCAGCTTTTGAAGTAGTTGTCGGAACTATTATTTCCGGTTTATATAATGATATGAAAATAAATTCAGTTGAGATTGCTCAGATTTCTCAGTATGCTGAAAATGTATTTTTCAAAAAGCCGTGCGGACTTATGGATCAAATGGCTTGTTCAGTCGGAGGAATGGTTAACATTGACTTTAAAGATCCGACAAAGCCAATTGTTAAGAAAGTACCTACCGAATTTGAAAAATATGATTACAGTCTTTGTATTGTTGACACAAAGGGTGATCATGTTGATCTTACAGATGATTATGCTATGATTCCCTCGGAAATGAAAAAGGTTGCAAATTTTCTCGGAGAAGATTATCTGAGAGATTGTGATTCAAACGAATTTTATATTCGCCTTGACGAAATTCGTGAGGCTGTTGGCGACAGACCGGTACTTCGTGCGATTCATTTCTTTAATGAGGAGCATAATGTTAAAAATGCCGTTTCATCACTTGAAAACGGTAAGTTTGTTGAATTCCTTGATGCAATCAGAAAATCCGGTAATTCATCGTTTAAGTATCTTCAGAATGTATATACAACAAGAGATATTCAACATCAGAACATCTCGGTAGCCCTTGCACTCAGCGAAAGCCTTCTTCGCAATTACGGCGTGTGCCGTGTTCACGGCGGTGGATTTGCAGGTACAATTCAGGCGTTTGTCAAAAATGATTTTGTAAGTAATTACAAAGAATTTATAAATAAAATTTTCGGAGAAAACTCATGCCATGTTCTCAAAGTGAGAAAATACGGCGGAATAAAAGTAATGTAATTATGTAGGTTTTGTTTTTTATTAAGGAGGAGAAAATGAAAATTCTTGTTTTAGGCGGTGCCGGATATATCGGTTCGCATACAGTTTACAGACTTATTGAAAGCGGTAATGAGGTTGTTGTATTCGATAACCTTGAAACAGGTCATATCGAGGCGGTTCATCCCAAAGCAAAATTTTATAAAGGTGATCTCAGAAACAGAAGTGAAATTGACAGCGTTTTTGATAAAGAAAAAGGTATTGATGCTGTAATTCATTTTGCAGCCAATTCACTTGTCGGTGAAAGTATGACTAACCCTCTCAAATATTATGATAATAACCTCAACGGCACAAAGGTTTTGCTTCAGTCAATGGTTGCTCACGGAATTGATAAGATTGTATTTTCATCAACAGCGGCAACATACGGTGAGCCTGAGAGAACTCCTATTCTTGAAACCGATCCGACAAATCCGACAAACTGCTACGGAGAAACAAAAAAATCCATGGAGAGAATGTTCTATTGGGTTGAAAAAGCACATGGTTTAAGATATGTTTCTCTCAGATATTTCAATGCATGCGGAGCACATATCAGCGGAAAAATCGGTGAGGCACATAATCCTGAAACCCACCTTATTCCGATTATTCTTCAAGCAGCACAGGGTACCCGTGACCACATAAGTATTTTTGGTACTGATTATCCCACATCTGACGGAACTTGTATTCGTGATTATATCCATGTCACTGACCTTGCACAGGCTCATATTCTTGCAGTTGAATATCTTATGAAGGGCGGTAAAAGTGATATATTCAATCTTGGCAACGGTGTAGGTTTTTCTGTTCGTGAGGTAATTGAAAAAGCAAAAGAGGTTACACAGAAAGACATTAAGGTTGTTGAAGAAAGCAGAAGAAGCGGCGATCCTGCTGTATTGATTGCATCAAGCGATAAGGCGAAAACTGTACTTGGTTGGAAACCTGAGTATGATGATCTGGGAACAATTATTAAAACAGCGTGGAAATGGCATTCAACACATACCAACGGCTATAGTAAGTGAGGCGGTATTTATGAAGAACAGCGTTTACGGTTTAATATTAAGACTTGTTTCATACGGAATCAATACGGGGCTTATTGAAAAAGAGGATATAATCTACACGCAAAATAGGCTTTTATCGTTGTTCCATATGGATGAACCCGATGACAGTTGTACTTGCCTTACAGCAGATAACGAGGATACTCTTGAAGAAATTTTGTCGGGACTTCTTGATTATGCATACGAAAAAGGAATCATTCCCGAAAATACAGTAACATATCGCGACTTATTTGATGTGAAACTTATGGCTTCACTTGTTAAGCGACCTTCAGAAGTAATAAGAGAATTTTGGCAGAATTATAGCTGTTCCCCTAAACTTGCAACCGATAGTTACTATAAATTCAGCTGCGATACCGATTATATAAGAAGATATCGTATTAAGAAAGACTTAAAGTGGAAAACATCAACCGAATACGGTGATATTGATATCACTGTAAATCTTTCAAAGCCTGAAAAAGATCCGAAAGCTATTGCAGCGGCAAAACTTCAAAAACAGTCGGGCTATCCGAAATGTTTGCTTTGTAAGGAAAATGAAGGATATGCCGGAAGAGTAAATCATCCTGCAAGAGATAATCACAGAATTATTCCGCTCACCATTGACGGAGATAACTGGTTTATGCAATATTCTCCGTATGTTTATTACAATGAACATTGTATTGTATTTAACGGTGAGCATACACCAATGGTAATCAATGATTCCACATTCAGAAAACTGTTTGATTTTATTTCACAGTTTCCGCATTATATAATCGGTTCGAATGCTGATTTGCCGATTGTAGGCGGTTCAATACTTACACATGAACATTTTCAGGGTGGCAGATACAGCTTTGCACTTAATAGGGCAGAGGTTGAAAGAAAGTTTATTGTTAACGGCTTTGATGATGTGGAGTGCGGAATTGTAAAGTGGCCTATGTCAGTTGTAAGATTGACAGGTAAAAACAAGGACAGCATTATTTCATTATCTTCTCATATTCTAAAGAGTTGGAGAGCGTACACGGACGCAGATGTTGGCATTTTTGCCGAAACAGACGGTGAAATTCACAACACTATCACTCCGATTGCTTTTACAAAGGATGGAAAATTTGTTATTGACCTCGTTCTCAGAAATAATATTACAAGTGAAGAGCATCCTCTGGGAGTATTTCATCCTCATGCGAATTTGCATCATATTAAAAAAGAAAATATCGGCCTTATTGAAGTTATGGGACTTGCAGTATTGCCCTCAAGGCTTAAAGATGAAATGGCTATTTTAAAGGATGCTATTCTTAATCACAAGGATGTAAGTGAAATTCCGAAAATCAGCAAACATTCCGAGTGGGTAAATGAATTTGTTTCGCAGTATGATGAAATCAATGAAAATAATATTGATTCAATAATTCAAAATGAGATAGGAAAGGTGTTTCTTAATGTTCTTTTGGATGCAGGTGTATTCAAAAGAACTCCTGAAGGACAAAAGGCTTTTGATAAATTTATAAAGACGCTGTAGTAAAGGAAGTGCTAAAATGTCAAAGGTAAGGGTAGTGAATTTTGAACCTACATCCAAAGGTGAAAACACTCATCTTTATACAATAGAAAATAACAGCGGAGCAAGCGTGACATTATGTGATTTAGGCGCAAGTGTCGTTTCGATAAAAGTTCCCGACAAAAACGGTAGTATTAGAGATGTAGTTCTCGGCTATGAGCACATTGACGGTTATGAATTTGACGGAACATACTTCGGTGCTACTGTCGGAAGATGTTGCGGAAGAATTGCATACGGCAAGTTTACTCTTAACGGAGAAGATTATCAGCTCCCTGTAAACAATGGGAGTAACCATCTACACGGCGGATTTAACAGCTTTAGCCGCAAAGTGTGGCTTGCGGTAGTTGATGATAAAGTTCCAAATACAGTTCTATTTATGCTTGATATTCCCGACGGTGATGAGGGCTATCCCGGAAATATGAAGGTCTTTGTACGCTACACTTTTGATGATGAAAATGTACTTACGATAAAATGGTCGGCAGTTTCCGACAAAGACACAATATGTAATCTGACCAATCATTCATATTTCAATCTTAACGGACATAAAAGCGGTAAAGTTACAGAAAATCACAAGCTGAAAATAAATGCAAATTTCTTCATACCGATAAATTCAAACCTCAATCCCACAGGAGAGATAACTCCCGTTAAGAATACATCGTTTGATTTTACCGAACCCAAGTTAATTGGAAATGGTATTGACAGAAAAAACGAGCAGATTGGTTTTGCAAACGGTATTGATCATATGTTTGTGCTGAATCATTCTGATGAAGAATTTGTGCTTGCAGCCGAAGCTGAGGGTATTGATAGCGGAATAACATTAAAATGCTATACTTCTCAAAAAGGTGTCCATGTATATACAGCAAATTATGTCGATGTTTTGTCCAATATGGGAAAGGATTCAGCAACATACGGAGAAAATCCAGCGTTTTGTCTTGAAACCCAAGGCTTTCCCGATGCTGTAAATCACAAGACTTTTCCTACGACAATATTAAAAGCAAACGAAAACTATACACAAACTACGAAATATATTTTTGGTATAAACAAATAAAATAAGCTAATTTCTAACTCCTTTTAAAAATAAAATCTCTCTAAAATCAAGGACCACCTATTTTTCTTGGGCGGTCCTTGATTTTTAATCTATGAGAATGTTTCATGTTTTACAGTATTACACCGTCTTAAAAATATTCTGTTTTAGCGGTTATGTGCAAGTCTGCCTGAAAATCACCCTGTTCTGTTTGCACCGTAAAACCGGAACATTCCTCTTGCACGACTGTTTTTACAAACTGTATTTTTCAAATGCAAAAATAAAATTATTGATTCTGTATTGTCTGAAAATCCTTTGTTGCATACTGATAAGGCAGATAAGAAAAATCACGGCAAGGGAATTTCTATAGTAAAAAGTATTGCCCAGAAGTATGGGGGAGATGTAGTTATTTCGGAGAAGAATAATGAATTTATAGTTTCTGTAATTTTAGACAACCGAATTTTTACCTAAAAACCAACTATTTTTACCTGATTAAAATCAAATATTCTAAAAAATGCTATTCTTCTTTAAGGCGTTATGCCAAGAAAAAGGATAGCATTTTTGTTTTGTATTGAATTTTATGTTCTAGCCGTATTTGCGTTAATTCCGTTATTATACTTTGGCTTTGTGTTGCAGTAATTTGAAACTTTTATTATCAAAAAATTTAAGTGCTGTTTTGAGATATGATTAAACAAAATATAGGATAAAAAATCAGTGAACATTTTTAATATAAATCAAAAATTAAGGAGAGTTGAATTTTGAAAAAGGGTAGAAATTTGCGTAGCGTTAATACTGACGGAGGGGTGAATTTGCAATTCAAACTTTTGTCGGCAATCGGAATTATCATTATAGTTTCCGGACATTGTTATCATGGCGGAATGGAACTTGCTTATAACTGGTTTCCGCCGTATTCGTATAATTTGGCACTGTTTGTATTTATATCGGGTTATTTTTACAAAACCGATTATGAAGAAAATGTCGGAAAATACATATGGAAACGAACAAAGCGGCTTCTTATTCCTGCGTATTTGTGGAATATATTTTACGGTGGTATGGTTGCATTTCTCGGTTTGTTTGGATTTACCATAGGTGCAAAGCCTGATTTATACAATCTTTTTGTTATGCCGTTTGTTGACGGTGAGGCTTTTCAATATAACCTCGGTTCATGGTTTGTGTACCCGCTGTTTTTGGTTTGTATAATAAATGTGCTGTTCAGAAAATTTTTGAAACTGATTCATCTTGACAATGAATTTATAGTTTTGATAGTGTATCTCGCAATCGGAATGATAGGAATTAACACTGCACTAGAAAATCCGACTGCAATTAACGGTATAGTGAAACTTCTTGTCAGAACAATGTTTTTCCTGCCGTGTTATGAATTCGGTCGCTTTTATAAAGCTGTGCTTGAAAAGAAAGATAATCTCAATAATGTTGCGTACTTTGCAATTATATTTGCTGTACAGCTGATACTTTTAACTTTTTGCAAAGATTTGGAGTACACTCCGTCGTCATTTACTAAATTTAACAACGGTTTTATAATTCCGTATATCTCGTCAATCACAGCAATTGCATTTTGGCTGAGAGTTTCAAGATTGCTTGTACCTGCCATAGGAAACAGCAAGCTTGTAAGGCTTATAGCTGACAACACATACGGAATTATGGTAAATCAGCTTGTAGGTTTTATGTGCCTAAAATTTGTATTCTACGGATTAAGCCGCATTACTTCAGGCTCATTGTTTGGTGACTTTAATGTTGCATCATTTAAATCAAGTATATGGTACTACTATCTCCCAAACGGTTTGCAACAGTGGGCTTTTGTATATCTTATATTTGGTCTGTTTGTACCGATATTAATTAGCATTATTTTAAATAAAATTTGTCATATTGCACAAAAAATGCATAATAAAATTTGCAACAAATAATATCTAAAAATCATTGTGTTTATATTCTTAATATGTTAAAATATCTTATAAGATAAATAAATGACTAGTGAATATAATTATAATGTTAGCTACAATATGTGTTTTTTCATCAGTTGCAGCTATAAGTGCCGGTACAGCTTCCAGTACTAGATATGCAGAAATGAGTAATGGTTATACAGTATCATCAACGGCATCATATTCCGGTAACACAACCAGCGGAAAAGGAAGTGTTACTAATGGCGGATCGTGTTCAATAAAAGTTTGGGTGTATGGCTATTACAAATCCGGTAGTTATGTGAAGTTATCGTGCAATTCGTATAATAGCGTTGATAATAACAAGAGTCTTACGGTTACTACAAACGGTTATTATACTTTAGTAGGCTCAAAATGTATTTCTCAATTTAATAGTGCAACAACTGTATCTGCTACAGTCGGCAAAACAGCATAAGTTTGAGAGCCCACCCGAATGTAGCGGGTGGGCTCTGAGGTGTTTATATGAAAAATATGATAAAAAAATACACTGCATTTTTGTTTCTGATTTCATTTGTTTTTTTGTGCGGATGTAATCAAAAAATAAGTATTGACAGTTCTGATACATATGTTCCTAATCAGGACAGTCAGGAGAATTTTATAAGGTACGGCAGTCAGCTCTATTTTGCAGATACTCATACGGGTATTTACTTTTTAAATTCAGATAACGGATTTTTGTATGTGATTGATAAGGAAACGCATAGTTGTCAACCTTTGTGTAATCGAAGTGATTGTATGCATGACAAAGAAACCTCGTTTGAGAAAAAGAAAGAGTGTACAGCATTTTTAAATACATATTTCAGAAGTCTTGTTTACTACAATGACTGCATTTATTTTCAATCGGTCGAGGATAAAACCGACAAAGACGGTGTAACTTATGAATTAAATGAAATTTGCAAAATTTCAACTGACGGAACAAATCGTGAGGTTTTATATTCGACAAGGGATTATACAATTTGGGACTTTAAAATTCACAGAGGATATATTTATTTTGACGGAAGTAAAAAAGATAACGAAGGAGCGGCAGAAGGCAGTAATATGGCACTTTACAAGGTTTCTGCCGATGGTAAAGGAAACACAGATGAGTTACTGCCGTACTATAAATACGATATACTTAATGGTATGAGTGTATGTGACACCAGATTCTACGGCAATCATCTTTTTTTATGGATAACAAAGCTTGACGGTACCAAGGAAAACAGCTACTTGATAAACTATGATTTACAGACCGATAAATGGGAAAATCTCAGTGAAAAGTTGGAAGTAAATATAAATTCAATGTTTACAATTTTCAATGATAAGCTTATTTTCGCAAACGGAAGTAAGGTGTATGAGTGCGGTTTTAACGGAGAAAATCAAAAGAAAATTCTTGATTGTTCTGATTTGATTGCAGGTTATCAATACTACACTCCTTTTACAAATGACGGTGAAAATCTGATAATTTCAGCTGCTAATGATGATAATGAGGCTGATAAGTTGATTTTCTGTGATAAAAGCTATAAGGCAACTTTAAAGAAAATGCCGTTTGAATTTACTGCCGAAATAGGTTTTGACAGCAGTTGTTTTATTGATTACAACGAAGAAGAAAAAACACTTTATTATATTGATAAAAATAACACAGAAAATGCCGATGAAATTTATACTTTTGAGTAACAGATGAATTTATGAAACTCTTTATTTATGAACTGAAAAAGATACTTAATAAAAAAATATTTTTTGTTTTTTTATTGCTCTGCCTTGCAATCAACGGCTTTTTATTATATTCATCGCAAAATACCGAAGAAAACAGCATTAGAATCACTTATTCCAATGAGTATGCTAAAATGCTCAATAGTTATTCTTCAATGTCTTTGAATGACGCTGAAAAGCAGATTGACAATGAACTGCTTGCATATGAAATTTTTAGCAGACTTGAAAATCTTGCACAGACTGATAACGAGGAACTTATTGAAAATTACACATATGAACTTGATGAGTATCGAAAGAGTAATCCGGATGCGTATCAAAAGGCTGTTGAAATGAGTGAAAAAGGCGGAGATAACTTTTGGAAAAACAGTTTTCTCTATGATATTTCGCAGCAGATTGAGTATATAAATTCCTATCCGGATTTTATTGACAAAATGTATGACAGGGCAAAGGCGCAGTCGTCCTCTTCAATTTTTGGCGATAAAAATTCTTTTTCATATAAAAATCTTTACAAAACATCCAACGATTATTCAGGGTTAAAAAACACCAAGCTAAGCCTTGTAAATTCTGATGCTTTTGTTGCAACAACAGAATACAGTTTAACCGATATTTTTATAATCGCCATTGTGTTTTTGCTTTGCGTTTATCTTTTTCAATATGAGCGTGAAAAAGGACTGTATTCGTTGGTACGATGTACAAAATTCGGCAGATTCAAAACTATAATTTCAAAATTCATGTTGCTTTTTGTACTGTCAGCTGTTGTGTCGATATTATTCATTTTTTGCAATTTTATCATAAACACTTTCCTGTATGGCAGTACCGATTTAAGCGTAAATATTCAATCAATTTCCGAGTTTCGCAACTGTACCCTTACAGTTACAGCAGGTCAATTTTTGATTTTGTTTGCATTTGCAAAAATAATGGGGACTTTTGTTATTTCATCGTTTTTGGCTCTTGTATTTATTATCTTTTCAAGTTCTGCAACGATGTATCTTACAGGGCTCGTAATAATTGGTGCAGAGTATTTGCTCTATACCTTGATTGTACAGAACTCTTTTTTGAACCTTTTAAAGTACATTAATATTTTCTATATTCTTGACGGCGGGGAATTTTTTGGAAGTTATCTGAATCTTAATATTTTTTCAAATGCAGTAGCTTCGATTCCGATTGCATTTGCCGTTTTTTGTACAGTATTTCTTTTGTGTACGGTGTTTTCCTGTATATTATTTTGTAAACGCAATCAACAGAAAACTGCCGGCATTTTTTCAAGACTGTTTGAAAAGTTTAAATCAAGATTTTTTACATTAAACGGCAGTACCGGCATTTTTAAAGGCGAAGTTTTTAAATTCACTATTCAAAATAAAATGGCTGTTATGATTGTTTTGCTTGTGCTTTTTGCAATTATTTCATCGTTCGGAACGGTTCGTTACCCTTATTCGGAAAATTCGGATGCTGACTACAAAGCGTATATGGAATATCTTGAGGGTGACATAACTTCGGAAAAGGAAAACTATATTTTGGAACAGCAAAATTATTTTAACAACTTGCAACAACGCATGGGCGAAATTGCTGAAAATAGTGAGCTTTCTGAAAATGCAAAACAGGCTATGTCCAAGTCGATTGAAAATATTTTAAACAGCAAAGGGATTGCATTTGAAAGAGTAATCGAACAATATAATCGACTCCTTGAACTAGATAAAAAGGGCATAGATGCAAAATTTATTGATGAAAACATCTATAAAAGTTTTGTTTCAAGTAAAACAAGGGAATGGAACGATTTTTCTTTGCTTTGTCTTGTTATTGTGATAGGTGTTCCTTATGTATTTTCACCCGAGTATAAAAATGGTATGATCAACCTTATTCGTACTACTGAAAACGGTAAAACAAAACTGTTTTTTGGAAAAATAGTAGTGGAGTGTATATATTTGTTAATAGCATTTACAGTTCTGTATGTGCCGTATTTTGTAAGATTTATAAATACATACGGTGCGAACAGTTTGAATACACCCTTAGTATGTATTTTTGAAAATGTTCAAGAAACATCTTTTAGTGTGATAAATGCGGTAGTTCTCAATCTCGTATGCTACTTTTTGCTTGCAACAGCAGTAACATTTGTTATTACAGCAGTTTCAATTTTTACCCGTAGCAGTATGTTTACAATGGTGGTTTCAACTGTTTTAGTTATATTACCATTGCTTGCTTTGTATTCGATTGAAAATGTAAGAATAGGTTATTGGGTTGTAAATTCCCATATTATAGCTATCGTTATGACTTGCTTGCTGAGTATCTTAATTGCAATTGTCACACTTGAAATTTCTAAATTAAAATTTACCGAAACAAGAATATGGAGGCGAATAAATGCCAAAGCTTGAGGTTAAAGGTATTACAAAAGTCTATAAAAAAGGAGCGGTAAAAGCACTTGATGATTTTACCGTTACGCTTACTCCGGGTGTGTATGGACTTCTTGGTCCTAACGGTGCAGGTAAATCAACACTTATGAATATCATTACCGATAATCTGAATTCAGATAAAGGTGAAGTGTTGTATGACGGAGAAAATATTAAAAAATTAGGTAAAAATTATCGGAGCGTTCTCGGTTATATGCCACAGCAACAAGGTTTGTATGATGATTTTACTCTTAACCGATTTTTGTGGTATATGGCGGCATTAAAGGGATTAAAAAAGAAGGAGGCTAAGGAAAAAATAACCTCACTTCTTGATACGGTAAATCTCACTAATGCGGCACATAAAAAACTCGGCGGATTTTCGGGAGGTATGAAACAAAGAGCCTTGATTGCTCAGGCACTTTTGAATGACCCGAAAATTTTGATTCTTGATGAACCGACTGCGGGCCTTGACCCAAAAGAGAGAATTCGTATCCGCAATTTTATAAGTGAAATTGCAGAAGATAAAATCGTGCTCATTTCTACTCATGTTGTGTCCGATATCGAGTTCATTGCTAAAGAGATTATACTTTTAAAGCAGGGAAAACTTGTGTCACATGATACCTGCCAAAATCTTGTAAATGAAATTGCAAATAAGGTAGTTGAGGTGGAAATTGAAAAAGAGGAATTAAAATATTTTCAGGATAATTATCGAGTTTCAAATCTCTATCATAATGATGATAAAATCGTAGTAAGATTAGTAACAGATAATCCCCCTGAAAATCATAAAATAACAATTGCAAACCCAACCCTTGAAGATTTGTACCTCTATATTTTTGAACAAGGAATGTGATTTATTCCCTCATCACGGAAAAATGTGGGATAATTAAAAGTAAATATTGAAAAAGAGCATAGGAAGCTCCAAAATTGTAGTTGACAAGACAAACAATGGAGGAGAGAACCCTATGCTCTATTTTGATGATATCAAAGTCGAATTTGAAAGTCAAGAATTTAAAGGAACACATATGGAAATTAGCCCTAATAAAGATAAAAGCGTACTGTTTTTGGAGAGCGTAAGGTCAATGCAGACAGTCCGGTGTCCTTATTGCGGCGGTAGCGATGGACAAAATGGTTTCAGGCGGCGAAAAAAGTGAGATTCCCGCATTGGTACGGTTTGCAGTTCAAAAAAGAAAAACGGCTCATCGACTTAGCTGCCCATGCCATCTACTCAATCAGCACCGGCAAGCTCGAAGGCTTCAACAACAAGATCAAGGTCGCTAAAAGAATCGGCTACGGTTACCGTGATGATGACTTCTTTTTTACCTTGATTCGCTATCTTTCTATTCCTTATGTCCGTTCACCATCCCACAAAAAATCGTGATGAACCAAAATAGAGATTGACCGGGCACAAGCTGACATAGTGCGTGAAGTTTTTGAGAGAGCCGTTAATGGTGAGAGTTTTACTGCTATAGCAAAAGATTTGAACAACAGAAGTATCACTCGTTGCTTGGGTGGGAAATGGAATTCACAACGAATAAGGGATTTGCTTTCGAATGAAAAATATCTCGGCAATGCGCTTTTGCAAAAGAAATACCGTAATAATCACCTGGAAAAGAAACTGATTCACAATGACTGTCAGTTGCCTAAATACTATGCCGAAGGAACACACGATGCCATTATTGACGAAGAATTGTTTGCCAAAGCCCAAGGGATACTTAACGAGTTAGCAACAAGAAGAGAAACTTTGAAAAAACCTACGCTTTCTGCTTTTTCGGGTATGATTGTCTGTGATAACTGTGGTGCAAAGTACAAGAGAACCACATCAAAGGGAAAACACGCTTGGCAATGTCAAACATTTCTGACACAGGGAAAAGCGTTCTGCCCGTCACGGCAGATACCAGAAGAAGAGATTTACAGGCTTGCCACTGAAGTTTTAAAGCTTGATGAATTTGACGAGGATATTTTACATAGCAAAATCAAAAACATCAGAGCAAAAAATAACTGCACATTATTATTTTACTTTACGGATGGAACAGAAGTTTCAAAGAACTGGGTTCCACGCACAAGAAAGAATAGCTGGACTGATAAAATGCGAGAATGTGCAAGGCAAAGAGCACTTAATCAAAAGGGGATAGTATAATGGCAACAAGAAAGGTTACGGTTATTCCGCCCACAATAAATCCGCTGACAAGAATTTCAAATACAACGGTTAAGAAAAGACGAACAGCCGGTTATGCTCGCGTTTCGACTGACAAGGACAAGCAGTTTACTTCATATGAGGCACAGATTGACTATTATACAAGCTTTATTAAAAACCACAGCGATTGGGAGTTCGTAAAAGTATATACCGATGAGGGCATAAGCGGTCTTAACACAAAAAAGCGTGATGGATTTAACGAGATGATTTCCGATGCACTTGCAGGAAAAATAGACCTCATTATAACAAAATCAGTAAGCCGTTTTGCAAGAAACACGGTAGACAGCCTTGTTACAATTAGCAAGCTGAAAGATAAGGGCGTTGAGGTTTATTTTGAAAAAGAGAACATATGGACATTTGACAGCAAGGGAGAATTGCTGCTTACCATTATGTCATCACTTGCACAGGAGGAGAGCCGCAGTATTTCGGAAAATGTAACCTGGGGACAGAGAAAAAGGTTCTCCGATGGCAAGGTCAGTTTGCCGTACAAGCACTTTCTCGGATATGAGCGTGGTGAAAACAAGGGTGATCCACCTGTTGTTAATGAGGAACAGGCAAAGCTTGTCAGACGGATATACCACCTTTTTATGAGCGGAAAAACCACAGGCGGTATTGCAAGAATACTTACAGCAGAGAATATTCCAACCCCGTTCGGAAAGCAAGTATGGTAGCCGACAACCATTGAGAGTATTCTAAAGAATGAAAAATATAAAGGTGCGGCAAGACTGCAAAAGAAGTTTACCGTGGATTTTCTTTCTAAAAAAATGAAGATAAATGAGGGCGAAGTTCCGCAATACTACATTGAAAACTCACACGAAGCCATCATTGACCCGATGGAGTGGGAAGCGGTTCAGGACGAATTTAAACGCAGAAAATCCATAGGCAGAGCGTATAGTGGTAAAAGCGTATTCGGTGCAAAAATCGTTTGCGGTGACTGCGGTGGCTTTTACGGTTCTAAAACCTGGCATTCAACGGATAAATACAAAACGGTAATATGGCAGTGCAACAGAAAATTCAAGGACAATACCTGTTGCAAAACACCGCATATTACCGAAGATGAAATAAAGGCACGATTTCTCAAGGTTTATAACGGACTGATTTCCGACAAAGAGCCGTTCATAAAGGCTTGCAAACTTATAATAGATGTTCTGACCGATACTGAGGAGATTGACAGAGAAATGTCAGAACTTCTCCGTGAGCTTGAAGTCGTTACCGAACTAATTAAAAAGTGCATAGCCGAAAATTCATCATCGGCACAGGACCAGGAAAAATATACCGAGAGATACAACAGCTATGTTGACCGCTATGAAAAAGCAAAATCAAGATATGATGAGCTTGAACATCAGAAGGAAAACAAGCTTTCAAAAAGAAAAGCAATAGACCGCTTCATTTCCGACCTTTTAAAGCGTGACGAACTGCTAACCGAATTTGATAATTGCCTTTGGCTGACGGTAGCTGATAAGGTTACGGTTCAAAGTGACGGAGTTTTGGTATTTGATTTCAATGATGGTACAGAGATTGATGGGTGAAATAGTATATACTATTTAAAGTTGGTTTACTAGGTAGTTCCATTCTCTAAATGCTAAATACTCGTGCTGATTAACTGAAATTAAACGGAAAACCAAATTTCTTATTGACATATTATAGAAAAAGTGATATAATAATTATGATTTTATATATTTATTCCATTCTTTGACAAATTTGTCATAAAAGAGGGGGGTTGTTTGATTTAATAAAATAGGGTACAAGGTACATAATTAATCTAAAATTAAAAAAACAGGAGTGATTTTTTTGAAAACAATTAAAAAGTATTGCGCAATAATTTTGGTGTGCATTACGTTGCTCTGCTTAGCTTCTATACATACCTTTGCCGCAAGTGTAACTCAAGATAACATTGATTTTTATTTTGAAACAACAAAAGACTCTTACTCTGAAAATGAAACCATTACCGCCGTTCTTAAAATCGCTAATAACGGAACCGAGGATATTACAGATATTGAATGGGTAAATGCTGTTCCTGACGGATATGAATTTGTTGATTCAAGTTTAGAAAAGCAGAAAATTGATGTTATTCATCCCAATCAAGTAGTAGAATTACAAACTAAGTTTACCGTAAAGAATACTGTGGAAAATTCAACTACTGCTCCTACAGTGCCGAATACTACCGGTAATCTCACTGAACTAAATCTTACTGACGCTACAAGCGCAGTAGGCGCTGACGCTACAAGCACAGTAGGCGAAAACACGCAAGTTAATACAAATGCCTCTGGAGCTGTTCAAACAGGTTTTGAAAATACAACTTTATTGATAGTATTTGTTTGTGCTGCAATCAGTTTGGGGATTTTTTGCATTGTGAAGAACAAAAAGAAATTTTACAAATTGACAAGTATTTTCCTTTGCTTTGCACTTGTTTTAGGTGCAATACCTGTGTTTTATGCTGCAGAAGATGACAAACAAGCTCAATCCGATAATTCTGTTACAACTTCTAAAGTGGAATTAGAGCAGAATGTTAATGTAGGAGATAATATTGTAAAACTTACATCAACTGTAAAATATTCTTTGCCAAGCTATGAAGAAGATTATAATGAGAAGTATTATGATGATGAAAAAACATTTACCAAAGGGGAGTGGGTTTCAATAATCATTGATAAATTTGATATTGAAATCGGCGAATTCCCTGAGGGATTTGATTATTTTTACGGTGATTCAGCTGAATCTGATTATGGTGCTGTTGTAGAAACAGCTCAGGCTTATGGTTTGCTACCTGCTCCTGATTCTCCGGGATATGTAGATCCTGAACAGGATGTGCCTTTGTTTGAGGCTGATAAGCCGGCTACAAGAGAATTTGTTGCTTATACTGTTGCAAAGACTATGGGCTTTGAAGGTGAATACAGCCTTGAAGCTACAGATCTGGATACTATACAGTATGTCAATGAGGTTGCTGTTGTTGTAAATCAAAAATTTATGGATCTAATAGATTCAAAGTTTGCACCAAATAATGCGATAACAGGTGCTGACGCAAATATGATTCTTAACAGAATCGATTACTTTAATGATTCTCTTGAAGTTAAAGAAGGACAGGAAAAAGACATTATAGATTATCATGAGGGTGTTGTTACCCTTGATGTTGATTACACCGCAACAGAATCAGAAGAAGGCATATATACTGTCGAGTTGGCTTCAAATACAGATGCTGATGCATCATTGACTGCAGGCGATGTAATTGTTCTTTCCCCAAACGATGAGTATATTGGCGGTCTTGCTGTTAAGGTGAATGAAGTAAAAACTATTGACGGCAAGGTAGTTCTTATATGCGAGGAAGCTAAAATAGAAGAAACAATTCAGGACTTTGATTATGCCGGACATGGTGTTGCACTTGTAAATAAAGCAGAAACAACTGAAGATGTTGATGTTGAGTATGATCCTAATGGAGTTGTAAATTCTGACGAAGATGTTAATGCTTTTGATATTGGCGGTTCGGTTTCGGCAGGCACCTTATCTTACACCTTAACAGAAAAAGAAATAAAGTCAGGCTTGAAGGCAAGCGGTAAGATTGATATTTCAATTCCGGATGTTACAGCAAAAGCAAAAGGTAAAATATTTGGCGGCTTGTCACTTGATGAGTTAACCTTAACCGTAACTGATCAAGTTAAATTTTCCGGTAATCTTACATACGATTTTGGAATTCCGGAAAGTAGCTATGATGTAACTACAGGTAAACCTAAATTCGGCTCAGGAAAAACTGAAATCGGAAGAGTGCCGTTTGCACTTGGTACTACAGGCTTTACCGTTGACCTGGTGTTCTTTATTAATCTTGATGTAAGCGGTCAGCTCTCAATTTCTTATTCAATTGACAGAACAACTGGCATACAGTATAAGGATGGAGTATTCAGAAATATTAAAGAATACAGTTCTGAGTTTACAGCAATTGAAGCTAACGGCAGTGCAAAATTAGGAGTTGGAATGGCAGTCAGACTGACACTGTTTTCAGTATTTGACATTGTAGGAGTTGATATTCATGGCGGAATTGGCTTGACAATTAAGTTTACTGCTCATTTGGATTGCGAGCCTGATTTGTTTTGCGGAGATGGAACAGTTTACATGTACTTGACTTTGGAATTAGACAAGGATACTATAGTCGGTGATTTGTTGGATAAGGTATTCAACATAGAACTATACTGGGATATATTTGATGAAGACAGTTCACCGCTAAAGAAAGGCATACATATCGAAAACTTAAAATTTGTAGATGAGTGTACATACGGAAAAGGAAGCCTGTTAGGTGTTGTTAAAGATGGACAAACAGGTGCAAAGATAAGCGGTGCTCAAGTCAAGATTTATAACAAGGCTACAGGTAATCTTGTTAAATCCGGATATACAAGAACTACAGATACTACTTTAGCTGATAATAACACAGTATTGATAGGCGAATTTTTTGTACAGAATCTTTCAGCCGGTTCTTATCAGTTTGATGTGAAAGCTACAGGCTACAAGAAAGCAAGCGTAGATGTTGATGTTGTAAGTGGTCAGAGAGTTGTATGTGAAGCAACACTTATGATCGACAGAGATCATCTTGATGGTTTGGGTACTGTATCGGGTTCGTTTACAAATGCGCTCACAGGTTCTTCTGTTGAGAATGTTCAGTATGAGGTGAGAAGCGGACTTAATACAAAAGTTGGAGATGTTATTGCTTCCGGTACGGCAAGCAACAGCTATTCTATTGAACTTGTTCCCGGTTACTATTCTGTTCTTTTCAAAAAGGATGGATATGTTGACGAGCTTATCAGCGTAACAATAACCGCAGATGAAAATACCGTAAAGAATGTTGCTTTAGCACCTACATCTGATATTTCTATAGATGATTCAAGCTTCCGTGTAGTGCTTACATGGGGTGAATATCCATCAGACCTCGATTCGCATCTGTATTATTTTGACGATGACGGAGGTAACTTCCATACATGTTATTATAATAAGGATTATCGTGAAGGCGAAACACTTGTTGCAAATCTTGACTTAGATGATACTACTAGTTATGGTCCTGAAACATCTACAGTATATCAGGTTGCAGAAAACGGCGTGTATAGTTTTTATGTTCATGATTATACAAACAAAGACAGTGACTCAAGTACAGCAATGTCAAATTCCGGAGCTCAGGTAAAACTATTCTCGGGAAGCCAGTTGGTTGCTACATTCAATATTCCGGAAAACAGAGGTGGAACTCTTTGGCATGTATTTGATTATAATTCATATACTCAAGAGTTTGTTTATGTGAATGAATTCTCTTATGCTAACGCCGGCTAAATTTTAAAGATTTGGCAAGAGCATAATGATTAAACGGCTGTATTACATTGTGATACAGCCGTTTTAAAAGGAAAAGAAAAAATGATTGTTAAAGTACCTAAAAAGATGTTAAGAATAGTGTTTAGTGTTGTGATGGCAACTATATTGGTTTTGATAACAATTATGATTGTTAATGTTATTGCACATAAAGATTATATAAGTGTAGAAGCTGAAGTTTCTAAAGTTTATACAGATACTTTTTCAGGTAAAGGCAGTAAAAGCAATTCATCTGCGAAATATGCAATTGTTGAATATACTATTGAGGCAAAGAAATATAGTTCTAAATACCGATTAGGAAATTTTCATAATGTAAGTGAAGGAAATATAATAACTGTAAGATTCAATCCGAATAATTACTCTGATATTTATAATGATTATACTAATCGTATTAATATTTTCTTTATTGTATTTTTGTCTGCCTTTGACGTTTTTGTATTTTTAGCATTAAGAAAATGTAAATAGTATGAGAAGATTTTTTGAAATATTTATACCTGTAATAATTATGTCTTTTACGGCGGTATTCTTATTTTCTTCTTGCAGTTCCCATGATAGTGCAGGTTTAGTTTCCTGTAACTCTCAAAACACAGAGGAACTTAAAATTGAAGACAATAATTTTGAATTTTCGCCCAAAAATGGCGGAAAAACAGTTTTGGACTATTCTGTCAGCGGTATAGAAGCCGACAAGCTGTATGACATTGAATTTGAATTTACAATATTGAATGATTCTCATTTTCAAAATGATGATGATATTGCAATTACAGTAAATACCAAAGAGAATTTTGATATCAACGGAAAATATACATATTCTGTTCCGGAAAAACACGATAATACTTATATAATCCATCATATTTTTGCAGCCGATAAAAATGGTGAAACAGGATTTACAGTTAGCGTTGGCACTGAAAAAAATTTGTTTTATGGCATTATTAGGCTTAAATCAATGAAAATATATGATGCGGAAGAATGTGATGCGATTAAGGTTTTGTGTGATAAAAATCAAGAAATTAAATTTGTTTTTAATAAAAATGATTTCAATGATTTAAATGCAGTTAAGTTAAATGCGCAAGCTTATCTTAACGAATGTGTAAATTTAAAAAGATATTTATGTGAATTTTCCGGCGTAGATGATGTTACATATATTTTTGTTTTTAACGAAAATATATCTCATTCAGGCTTATCAGGGCAGATTATTTATATAAATCATTCCGAAATAGAAGATTTATTTTCTCAGAATATAGAAGATACAACTACAATCAATAATTTTATTAGTCTGCTTTGTCATGAAATGAGTCATAGGTTCGATTTTGACACTGATTTTAAAAGCACTTTTGAATACTGTTTTGATAAAGAATTTTTTACTGTACTCAGACAGATATATGCCTTATCTTCCTGTGGTTACAAAATTAGTTATGATTATCTCGGAGATAAAGAATACTTGTCTAATAATATATACAATTATCAGGACTTTCTAAAAGAATATCTTTTATCGGTTGATGTCTTGAATCAGCCGCAAAATTGGAAATTTATCAGCAATGTAATAAAAAATCATAGCAGTATTAACAAACATATAACTGACTATGAAAAAGTGGAAATGTTAATTTCTGAAACATCTAATGAAACAAGATATAATATTATTGATAAATTCGGTAAAAAAAAGTATGAATGTGTTCTTAACCATTTTGCGAATTGCAATAGTTAGAAAGACTCATTCAAAGCAACTAAGCTTTTTTAGAAATGAGCTATGCAAATAGTGAAGTAAGAACTATCTGTGGCACCAAACAAAACTAAATGCACCCATAATACAACTTGGGTGCATTTTTCAATTCCTTTTCTGAGGTCCTGTTCATCCCTGTCGTCAATATCCATGATTGCCCTGAGAGCCTTGTCTTCCGCCTGCTGTTTCTTCTCGATTTCAGCTGAGTCTGCGCCGTTTTTCTTGGCCTTTGCCAGTTCATATCTTGCATTTGCTAAATTTGTTATTTTTGCATTGTGCTTGTCGTACATACGGATAAGCGTGTTGATGCTCTTGTTGAAGTCCTCGTTCTTTAATTCCTTAACCAGACCTTCAATTGCATTGAGCTGTTCTCTCACCTTATCAAGCTGAACCTTTATTTCCTCTATTGAGGGAGATTTTACTGCTCCGCTTGGATCCTGCTCATTTAATATGTCTGAGATAAGTCCCATACCGAATTCAAACAATGAAGCTATGCATTTTCCGTATGGAATAAGACCAAGAGATGTTTTAACTGCCGTTACAAAGTCGCCCTGAGCGACGCTTATTGTCGTATTCACAAGACCTGTAACTGTCTTTTCATCATTTGCCTGCACCGCCTTCAGTGCGTTGTTCGTATTTTTGTGCAGGCTTGCACTGACTGTTGTCTGGGCTGTTGCCGCCGACGCTGAGGTAATTGTCATTGTTGTGAACGATGTGAGTGCTACAGCCGTAAGAGCAATTGCGATAAGTCTTCTTTTGATTGTTCCTGTCTGCTTTTCCATAATTATACCACCTTTTGTTATTTAAGTTGTTTTGGTTTGTTTGTTTTTCTAAGGAGCTTTTGCCTGTTCCTTATCTTGTGACTGCAGTATAACAGGGCGACTGTGACAAGATACGGACAAAAAAACAGGGAATTTTAAAAATATTTGCGAATATTTAAAAATCTGCGAAATTTTGCGAATTAAAAAATTCAGGACTTTAATTCATCTCATTGCTGTTACTGTATTCGGTAGTGTTGATCTTCTAAAAATAAATCCTCGTTATTGAACTTTGAAATTTCTTGTGATAAAATTTATAAAGGTGGTGCGTATATGAACAGAGGCTTTAAAGATATCAAGTTAATATGCTTATTGACAATTTTAATCTTTTGCGTTTTTCTATTTGGTTGTTCTGAGGATAAAGCAAAAACAAAGCCTGCCTCCGAGAAACAAAGTACGACTGAAAAAACTGATAATGATGATTTTACTCTTCTTATTTATATGTGCGGAAGCTCTCTTGAGAGTAAGAACGGCTCTGCATCAGACGATATTTCCGAGCTGTTAAGTGCAGAAATTCCCGATAAAGTTAATGTTGTGCTTGAAACAGGCGGCTCTTTGAGATGGAAAAAACACGGTATTTCGAGCGATAAACTGCAGAGGTATGAGGTGTCTGACAATAAGCTTGTACTTCTTGAGGAGAGTAAACTATGCTGTATGGGTGACTCCTCAACGCTTAAGGACTTCATTGACTGGGGGATAAAAGAATTTCCGTCTGAAAGGACTGCACTGATTTTATGGGACCACGGCGGAGGATTCCTCAAAGGTATTTGCAAAGATGAGATGTACAATAATGACTGGCTGACGGTGCAGGAGTTTGATGAGGCACTTTCAGAAAGCACTTTTTCCGGAAGCTTTGAATTTATAGGATTTGATTGCTGTCTTATGGCGAATTACGAAACAGCGCTGACGGTATCAAAATATGCTGATTATATGATAGCATCAGAGGATGATGAGCCGACAGGCGGCTGGGACTACAAGCCTGTTGCAGAAGCTCTCGGTACAAAAAGTTTTTATGATGTTATTCTGAACAGCTACGAAAAATCTCATCAGGACAGTGATGATTACACTCTTTCGGCAATTAAGCTTAATGGGTTCGATAAGGTAAAAGCCGTATTATCGCAATGTATTGACAAAGCCGAAAGAAGTAACAACAAGCTTATTATGTCAAAGGCAGTTCAGGAGTGTGAAAGCTTCGGTTCGTCAATTGCATATTTATATGATTTCGGCGATATTGCATATTACTTTGATGTTGATTATGATTTCAGCAGAATAATAAAAGCTGTGAAATCCGAAACAAAAAGTAACATCTCGGGGTTGAATATATGTTTTCCTTCCGATGATGAAAAAGCTCTTGAAAATTATCTGATGATTTCAGAGGACAAAAATTACTGCGATTATCTCAAAAACAATTATTCGGAAAACAGGGGGCAGATATGTGGAAAATCTCAATAATAACATTGAACTTAATATCGGGTTGCTCTGGTTTTCGGCTGTAATTACGCTGTTTATGTTTTTGGGAGTGGTGACTGACAAAACACGGAGCAGACCTTTTATGAAGTGCTTTTCAGCCTTGCTTGCAACAAATATTCTTATGCTTCTCGGCGAAAGCGGATTGTGGATTTTTGGTGGTTCACCGGACAATATTCCAATTTTAAAATTATGTGCGTTTATTTCATTTGGTTTAGGGGCAATACTCGAAGTTTTGTATGCTTATTGCCTGATAGGCTTTGTCAGAGAACGGCAGAAAGTATCGTGGAAATATGCGAAAGTAATTGCAGTTATCGGCACAGTTTATCTTTGTATTGTTGTAGTTTCCCTGTTTAACGGAATGCTGTTTGACTTTGACTCAAACGGATATTATGTTGATGGAGAGTATTACTTTATAGTGAGATTTCTTGATTTCATTATCATATTGCTTGAAATTTTTATGGTAATCAGATTCTGGAAAATACTCACACTAAAAGGCACTGCTTATCTTCTTTCGTTCAGCGTACTGCCATTGCTTACAATGCCGTTGCTTTCATACTGGGACCCGACTCCTTTGTATATGGCAACCACGGTTTCTTTGCTTTTGATTTATATGCTGTTCCGAGGAGAACTGACACGACAGCTTTCGGAAAAAGAAATTCAGCTTGTTGAAAAAAACAGGGAGCTTGCGCAAAAGGAACGGCAGATTACCGAAAACCGCATTTCAACAATGATAAGTCAGATACAGCCGCATTTTATATATAACACCCTCGGAACAATACATCAGCTGTGCCTTGAACAGCCCGAAAAGGCGGCGGAATTAACACACAGCTTTTCTCAATATCTGCGAGGAAATTTCAGCGAGCTTAACAACAGCGTGCCTATTCGTTTTTCGCAGGAGATGAATCATATAAAATGCTATATGAGCATAGAGCAGGTTCGTTTTCCCGACATTCAGACAGAATACGATTTGAAAGCTGAAGATTTTAATCTGCCTGCGCTTTCAGTTCAGCCGCTTGTTGAAAACGCCGTAAAGCACGGACTTATGGGACTTGAAAGCGGCGGTAAAATAACCGTATCTACTTATGAAACCGATACAGATTACTGCGTGTGTGTAAAGGATAACGGAGTAGGCTTTGACAAATCAGCCGTTTATGATAAAAAGAAACACATAGGTATTGAGAATATCCGTGAAAGAATTACTGCTATGTGCGGCGGCACTCTGACGGTTGACAGTGTTTTAGGCAAAGGCACAACTGCCGTCATCACTATTCCAAAGGAGGAAGCTATATGAGAGTATTGACTGTAGACGACGAGCAGATTATGCTTAATGCATTGACTTCGGCTGTAAAGGAGTCGCCCGATATATCGTCTGTTGCACAGTTCACATCCTGTACAGCATCCCTGGAGTGGGCAAAAACCAATCCGATTGATATTGCATTTCTCGATATAAGTATGCGCGGAATGGGCGGACTTGCACTTGCAGAAAGATTGCTTGAAATTCAGCCAAACTGCAAGATTGTTTTCTGCACAGGCTTTTCTGAGTATGCGGTTGAGGCATTTAAAATTCATGTTTCAGGATACCTTTTAAAACCGATTACGGCAAAGGCGGTACAGGCTGAAATTGACCACATAAAGCAGGAAAAAGCCAAGGAGAAAACCACATACAAGCTGTTGACGGTTAAATGCTTCGGAAATTTTGAGGTGTATGCACAGGGAAAAATGCTTAACTTTAAGCGGTTAAAATCAAAAGAGCTGCTTGCAATTCTTGTTGACCGCAGAGGAGCAGGAATGACGGCAAAGCAAATCTGTTCTATAATGTGGAGCGGTATTGAAGATGATAGTAAGCATATGACATATGTACGCCAGCTGTTTTTTGATTTGCGAAATGCTCTTCGTTATGCTGATGCAGAGGAGGTTCTGCAGCAAAACGGCTACAACTATTTTCTTAATACTGAGCTAATTGACTGCGATTATTTCAGTTATCTGCAAACAGGGGAGCCAAGGTTTCACGGCGAGTATATGATGCAGTACAGCTGGGCAGAATCAACCTGCGCAGGTCTGATGCAAAATAACAACTGAAAAATTATTGAACACGGTTGGGCAAAAGCTCAACCGTTTTTATTTGCAGAAAATTGAAAAATTTTTATTTTTTTATTGAAAAACATGTGAATGTGTCACGCATTTGTCACGCCCTGTATGTTAAAATAAGAAAAAACAGATGATATATACCCGAAATTTTATGAATATTGAACATTTGTCCGTGTTTTGTCATAGTGGGTATGTTATCATCAGTACACAAACTTAAATTAAATTCATTAACGGAGGAAATTATTATTAACATTTTTGAAACAATTCCGACATACGATTATATTATTGCAGTCGTAGGCGTGTTGGGCGTGATACTGGGTATTGCTCAGCTTGGTGCAAAAAGGTGTATCGGTATTATGAAAATCGACCAATACACAGGAGAAAGTGCAGGCAGATTTGCCGTTATATCTTCTGTAATTTACATACTGGGCGGAATTATAACTGCCGCAGCACCGTTTGCAGTAAGCTACATTAATTCGCAGAATTTCGGCTTCAGCCTGCCCACACTGCTTCCAAGCTGGCTTCTGATTGCAGTAGCTGCAGTGGTATTAATTGCGCAGACTTCAACTCTCAAGAAAAAGTTTTAATACAGCTTTGACAATAAACTATAAAAAGGAGGCTTTAAAATGAAAACAAATTTGAAAAGAATGGTGGCGCTGTTGCTTGCTGTGATAATCTGCCTTAGCGTAGCGGCGTGTTCAAATGCGCCGTCGTGGGATGGAAAATGGGAGATTACGGATGCTGACTATGAAAATATGAAGATTGCAAAAGTAATATCCACAGAAAATGACGGAACAAGATATGTAACTCTTTCCGCTGAGGATATAAGTTACAAATCAGAGGTCAAAAGCGACAGTGTTCGTGTGGTTGCCTATCCTGTTTCAAAGGCAAGCATTAAGTCACTAAGTACTAATGATACTGCACAAAGCAGTAAAGAGCTTTTCAAGGAAACCCTTATTGAGGGCGTTACCACCCAGCGCAAGGACGACAAAACGCTTGAGATTAGCTTTAAAGAGCCTGAGTACGATTACTACTGTATGTATCTGTACTATGTGCATAAGGAGGCGGTTGACGGTAAGGCGTTTGTCTTGGGCTTTGACAACATCTGTCTTGAAGAAAGCACCACGCCCGAGGCAAAAATAACGACAAACCTTAAAAACGGTCAGGAAAACCCGACCTTGGAATTAAAGCTTACAAATGCAAAAGCTTCTGAAAAAATAAAACCCGAAGATATAACCTTATCAGGTGCATTTGAAAATCTGAAAGCAACCGCTGTAACATCAGACGGGGACACGATTACAATCAAGACCGAGGGCGAGGTTGAGGCAACCTCTGCCGCATACGGATATGTTCAGCTTTCGGAGAATGCTACAGATGCAGGAGCAAAAATTCTTGCAATGCTCGAGGTTGACAATCTTGACGCATATATTGATGCGGAATCCTTTGCACTTGAAAACGGACTTCTGAGCTTTGATGTAGATGTTTACGGCAAAACACTTGAAATTTCAAACGATGAGCTTGCACCTCTTGTAACGCTTGAGGGTTATAAGGTTGACAGCGTAAAAATCAGTGATGACAAAACCTCATTCAGGCTTTATGTAAAGACGGATAAATCAAGCATTGATGATGCAGTAAGTGCTCTAAACGGCAAAGCGCTCGAAATCGACTCAAAGGCAGTCGGCGGCGACGGAATATATGTTGAGATTACGGCAAGCTGTTCATCACTCGGCGGCGTAATAAAATCACTTGATAAGCCGGAGGGCGACTCGGACAAATTCAAGGCGACAGCACAGCTTTTTGCACGCAACGGCGAGCTTAAGAAGCTGTCGAAGTCTGATATAAAATTCAGCGGTGATTTTGAGGGTGCAGAGGTGACCTCTGTTAAAAATACCGACAACGGCTGTGACATTGAATTTACCTTTTCCGCAGACAAGAACAGGACTATATTTAATGGCTATGCAGAGATTTCAGAGGGCAAGCTTGTTGATTTGTGGGGCACAAAGTCCGACAATAACAGCGCAGGGCTTTCCTATGCCTTTGAAACGAGCAAGGCTGACGGAAATGCTATTGATAATCTTGTAGAAAAATTCTCGAATTATTCGTCCGAAGATTTAATCAATGATATTGTCAATATTGCTACAATTATTCAGTCTACCACGCTTTCCGAGTTTTATTCCGGCGACTTTGTCGGGGCGATTTTCTCACTTTTGGGTGTTGATTCAGGCTCTGACGGAGAAACTGCGGAGATTCTGTCAATCGTCACCGACATCAAGACAATGGTTAATAACCTCGACTGCGAGATAAAGGATTTAAAAAGCACAGTTGAGGAATACGGCGATGATATAATAGCTGAATCAAAGAAAAACACTCTGATTGCTTTGGAGAGCAAGTGGAGTGCTTTCAATACAAATTATGTTGAAAAGCTTGACAAAACCGTTAATTCATACATTTCAAATTGCCGCAGGTCCTTGGTGGATTATATCCGCTCCGACCACGGTAACGAGCTTAAGCTCTATTACGACAAGGACGGCAAATTAGCTATACCCGATAAAAACAATTCAAAATACAGCGTGGATGCAAAGAAGATTAGCAAAACAGTGACAATCAAGCTTGATGATGACACCTTCCAAGCCTGTGATGATGTATTCGGCAAAAAGGGATTTAAATACAGCGACGAGCTTGTAAAGGTGCTCAAGACAGACCTTGGCAATGCGGTTAAGAAGATGAATGAAAACGGAGATAAATCCATTGAATACACCGATGATACAGGAGAGATACTCTACGGCTATATTTATATGCAGATGTCATTCAAAAATCTTACAAACGATTTTATGAACAACATCAGAAATGATTATGTAAACTTCTGCAAGCAGATTTACGAGGGACAAGCTATACTTAATACTTTCGATGAAATGATGAAGTATAAGTATAATTTCCAGTCGGAAGCAAAGCATGATATGGAAAACATAAGAAAATCCCTTGTAGTAATGCTTTACAATTACGGCATTACAGCAAGCTTTGTGGAAAAATATGATACATCAACGGACGATAAAGAGATAACCAAAGCTAATCACAAGGCGATTGATTACATAAAAAATCATAGCGGTTTATATGACGAACCCGAGGGATATTCATATTGCTATGTTGTAAACAGACCCATTACCTTGCGTGTAAGCGGTGTTAAGTATGATATGGAAATTAAATATAACAGATACGACAGCCATGGAAGAAGCCGCAGAGCCACCCAGTGGGATTACGAAGGCTATGAAGATGACGGAACAGACGCTTATGTTTATTACTCCCTTTACCATGACGGTAAGGAATCTGTGTATGAAGACCCTGTTACACATATGCGTACTGTATCTCAAATGCCTAAAGGTGTTTACTTCCTTATTAATCGCAGTACAGACAGCGAGGATAAAACAAATCTGCTTTCAAATAATATACTCTCATCAAAGGATTTAAAAATTATAAAAGCACGCTTTAACAGTCTTAAGTCAAACAACAGGTTTGCATCCTACAAGGATATGACCCTTGGCGAGTATATGACAAGCGGCAAATTGATAAATGCTCCGTCAAAATATATGGTTCATCAGGTTGACGCTAAAGATGCGGTAAACGGTTATACTGTAAAACCGACAAAAATATTGACCTCGGGCGTTCTGGAAAAGGAGCTTCCCCTTGACGGCTCACGCACATTAAAGTGTAATAAAGATGGTTTAGCCATAGGCTTGCGCGAGGCTAAGCGTGTATCAAACAGAGAGTGGTCTAAATACGGCGGAGGATACTATTTTACTCCGGGTAAGGAATACAGTCTGATTAATCCGAATTCATCGGACTATGACAGAAAGGCGTCCAAGGAATACTTCCAAATACACAAGGAATATGACGCAACCGTTTATGACCTTGAAAGCGATTCAATGAAGAACAATTATATTGTGCTGCAGGCGGCTCTTTACGGAGAATCACATTCTTACTGGTCCTGTGACGAGGCTGCATACTTCTACAACACAAATTACAGAGAACCTTATTTCATCTTCCCGATAGGATAACGAAAAATTTATAATTAAAATTGCAAAAGGAGAAGTTTGTGAGGACTTCTCCTTTTTGTTTGATATTTTTTACAGTCTGAATTTTAAAAAAAGTTTAAAAATTCAAAAAAGTTTAGTTTTTTGTCCCTGTTTTGTCAAACTCTGTTTGGTATACTCCAAGTAATCAAAGTCAAGGGAACAAACCCAAGACGAGTAAAATAAAAAATAAAAACCTTGAAATTTGTCAGTATGTTGTCACAGTCGGTATGATATAGTACAGACAGTGAAGTAAGAAAACAAGTTTCACAAAGCCAAACGGCAAAACAAAAATTTTTTAAATTTAAAGGAGCAATCAAAAATGAAAAACACAAAGAACACAAAGAACAGAGTAATCGCAATCATCACAACAGCAGTAGTTACAGCGTCAATCGCAACAACAGTATGTTTCACCTGCTCGGCGCTGGAAAGTCCAAGCACATCAACACCTGATACAATAGCATTCGCTTCCGAGCATATCGGTTTCATCGACGGAATGCCGAACCCGTTTACGGAGTGCAAGACGATTGAAGAGGCACAGAGGATTTCAGGTATCAAGTTTGCAGTTCCCGAGTATTCACAAAGCACAATTCTTGCTTGCGAGGGAATGATTGAAATTCAGATTGCAAAGGATGAAATTCATACAATCACAATCCGCAAGAGCGCAGCCGAGGGTGACAACACAGGACTCTTCGGAGATTATCAGCTTAAGAAAATCAACATCGGTGACTGCGAGGTAACGCTTAAAACGGAGAACGGCAAAATCTATGCGGCATACTTCACAGGCGAGGACGGCACAATCTCAATCAGCTGTGACGAGGAGTTCAAGCTCAGCGAGGTAAAGGCGATGCTTCAGCAGTTTATTGACGAAGGAACAAAGGCAAAGGAAGATTACACTTCCGCAAGCACAGGAATGCCAAATCCCTTTATCGAATGTAACACTCTTGAAGAGGCTGCAAAAATTGCATAGGTAAACATCAAGCTTCCCGAATATTCACAGTGCACAATTTATGCAGTAAAGAACAGCTTTGTTGAGGTTCAGTATCCGCTTAACGAAACAAGCAATATCACAATCCGCAAGAGCGCAGGAGAAAAGGACATCAGCGGTGTGTATGACGGCAAAGAAATGCAGCTCCATTCAACTGACGGAGTAGATGTGAATGTCAGACTCAAGGACGGCAAATTCATTTCGGCATACTTTACGGGCGACGACGGAACATACTCAATCACCTGTGATGAACCCCTTGAAGCAAATGAAATTATAGCAATCGTAGATAGAATTGTAAGCGTAAATTCATAAACCAAAACAGAATATTATGCCAATATTAAGCGGTCAGGCGTAAAAGCCTGACCGTATTTTTGTAGTGCAGTGTTTTACAGGCGAAACCACGATAACAAACGAAAAATTTTTTTAAAAAAACTTTTTATTGAAAAACGCCCGAATCTGTCACGCATTTGTCACGCCCGATATGTTATGATTAATACAGATATATCTATAAGTGTCTGAAATTCGATTTTATAGATTATATTTATATATTTTTTGAAAGAAATGATAAAATTGAAAACCAAAAAACCGTAAAGCGTGATTGAATTACCGATAGTTACGGTGTAGTAAATAATACTTTTATGTTGTACTTGTTTATTGAAAACACAAGGAGTGAGTGTATGTTAAAAAAGAGGTCTTTTTTTGCAGCTGTTTTAATAATTATTTTGACTTTAGGTGTATTTCTGTATATGATCACATTCTGTGGGAGCTACTCGGTTTACATCCCTGAAAATCATATAAGCGATTTGTCTGATATTAAGATTAAATATTCTCAGGACGGCATTGTCAGTCACAGCGAGCCTGTTTATGATAACGGATATATAAGGCTGACCTTTAATTCGCTGAAGCAGGGAAAAACAGAAGCAGAAATCTTTGCTTTTAAAGAAAGTGATCCGCAGTCGTATTACTCACAGTTTGTTGATTTAAGGGTAAACGCATTTAACATACTGACTAACGGCGATTTTGATGACAACCTTGTGCAGAATATATCGGGTTATCCTGTATATTACATTGCAGGTGCGCTGTTTTTCGGCATAATGGCTGTATATATGATTATCCGTTTCAGAAAAAGTCTTAAAAAGCATTTATGCTCTTACAGTACCGTTCTTGACTGTTCGCTGATGATAGTTTTTGTCGGATTGGCAACCCTATTTATTGCTTTGTCAGTGTTCCTGCTTATCAACTACCGAGCATATCAGCTGTCAAGCATACACTACCTGACCGCAGTAATAATGCTCCTTACAATTCTTTTTTCTACTCCTTTTGTTTTACTGTATTCAATATCAATGACAGTCAGCAATATTTCGCTGATTCGCCACGAGGGTTTTCGTGTTGCAAGAATGACTGATGAGGACGGTAGAATAGAGAGGGGGGGAGATGTTGGAAATATAATAAAAACTTAGGTGCAAATACACTTAAGTTTCAAGTAAGTGCTTGATATTTTGCAAAAATGGTGGTATACTATACTTGAAAGTCAGGGGAAAATACCCGTAAGTTTTAAGTGAGCGGAGGGCTACAATGCAGAACATTATTAAGCGTGACGAATATCTTAACAGAATTATTGACAGAAAAGAAAACGGACTGATTAAGGTCATTACCGGAATCAGAAGATGCGGTAAGAGTTTTCTGCTGTTCAATCTGTTTTACGATTATCTGATTGAAAGCGGTGTAAAAGAAGAACAGATCATTACGATTGCCTTGGATGATGATACCTTTGTAAAGTACCGTGATCCCGATGAACTGTCGAAATATATTCGTGGGAAAATCGTGAACTCAGATATGTACTATATTCTCATTGATGAGGTGCAGTACGCAATCACAAAGGATGAACTTAAAAAACCTGAGAACATTAAGCTTTACAATGTACTCAACGGTCTTATGCGGCTTCGCAATGTTGACATTTATGTAACAGGCAGTAATTCAAAAATGCTCACGAAAGATGTACTGACTGCCTTTCGTGGCAGAGGTGATGAGGTTAGAGTTTATCCTATCTCTTTCAAAGAGTATTATTCTTTTGTGGGCGGAGATAAATCCGACGCCTATGAGGAATACGCTTTATATGGCGGTATGCCGCTTGTTTTAACAAAAAAGAGCGATGCGGAGAAGATGAACTATTTGCACACTCTTTTCACCGAGGTTTATTTCAAAGACATTGTGGAGCGTTATGATATTGAGTTGCCTGATGTGCTCAGCGAATTAACGGATGACCTTTGTTCTTCTGTCGGTTCGCTTACCAATGCAAGCAAAATATCAAATACCTTGCAGACGGTGAAAAATATTAAGGTTTCAGGTACAACCGTTTCCAACTATCTGAATTATCTAATTGAATCGTTTCTGTTCAGCAATGCGAAACGATACGATGTAAAAGGCAAGAAGTATTTTGAATACCCATCAAAGTATTATTGCGCCGACATCGGACTTCGCAACGCAAGACTTAATTTCAGGCAGCAGGAAGAAACGCACATAATGGAGAATATTATATACAATGAACTTCTGTGTCGAGAGTATTCTGTTGATGTCGGTGTTGTAGAAATCGTGGAAACGAGTGGAGGAAAGAGGTCAAAAAAACAGTGCGAGATAGATTTTGTAGTAAACAAGGGTTCTAAAAAATACTATATTCAATCCGCACTAAATGTTTCGGACCCGTCAAAACTTGAAACCGAACTCAGACCTTTGAAGAATACAAAGGATTTCTTTAAAAAGATTATTATCAGCAAAACTTCAATGAAGTCTTGGACGGACGAGGACGGAATACTTCATCTTGGACTTTATGAGTTCTTGCTGAATGTAAATTCCCTCGAATTGTAAACTAAATAGGCTCAATGTCAATAGTTGCGGAAAGCCGAAAAATAAGAATGTATGAAATTTATAAGCAACAGAAATTGTAAAAGAGCAAGTGATACACAACTAAGAACAAGGCACAGCTTACGGAAAAATCCGTTCAGCTGTGCCTTTGATTTTGTTTGTGAAGTTGTAATGCTGTTTTTATTACGGCTTTGTCAAGAAAAGTGTGTAAGCTATTTTTTAACTTACACACTTTATTTTACAAGCTCACTGCAAAACTTTTATATTTGCAATTTCTTTCCGATTCTTAATTCCATCAATTAGATCTCATTTTGCTGATATCAGTATTATTAGGTATTGGAATTTCTCATTATATAATGCATTTCATTAGTCAAGAAATTATATGATTCGATTACTGCGTTATCTCCGAATTTCAAACACAATGTTTGAGGTGAAGGTCATATCATCCTCATTGAATTTCATATTTATTTCACCGTCATATTTTTTAACTACTCTTTTAATGCTTTTCAGTCCCGTTCCATGTATTGCGTCAGATTTTTTTGATGATGCTATGCGGTTGTTCTTGACGGCTACAATATTCTTGACCGAGTTTGTAAGCTGTATTGACAGATACTTATTTTTGCGGACGAAAGCCGAAAAATCTATAAATCCGTTCTCTGTATTTTGTGCCGCTTCAACTGCGTTTTCAAGAAGATTGTCAAGCAGAGCAGTTATGTCGGGTTCGCTCATAAAGCTAAAATCAGCACTTCTGATGTCAATATTCATCTTCACCCCGAACTTGTCACAGAAGGATTTGTACCTGTTGACGATTGAATTGACCATAGGATTGTTGCAGTAATCAACAGATTTATTTATGCTGAAGTCTTCAATAAAATCGTCAATGTACTCTGTAACAGACTTGTCTTTGGCAATGCTCTTAATGGCGTTTAAATGCCGTTTTATGTCGTGCATAACAATTTTTGAGTTTTCATTTTGCTCATTAAGTAAATCATAATACTCAGCCGTAGATTTTTCCTTTTGCCTTTCATATTCCAATTTCATATTGTGTCTTTGAGTTTTCAAAGTAAATTCATATACCCAAAAAACCGCTATATTTGAGAAAAGTAATAGCACCATACTTATTATTAATAAATATATGTATTTTTGTTCTAAATCAAAATTGTGTAGTGCATGTGATACTGCATACAGTAGCAGAATACTTGAGGCAGGTAAAACCAAGAGAGGTATAGAAAGAGAATAACTTTCTGATTTATGTTCTTTTATTGAGAATTTTGATACAAAGTAAATTATCAAAAAATATAACAGTTTACTGATAGTCGCTTGAATAATGAGACTTAAGGAATTATCCAGGGAAGTGAAAAAATCCGTACCGAATAATACTGTTGAAACAAACAAGACAATAATTTCTGTGATTGCCATAAATATAAGTAATATGCTACAGTGGAAAATACAGGATTTAACACTTATGAAATAACAAAAATAAAGTAAAAAGAAGTTACACGCAAAAAATGCAATTAAATTAACCAATGTTAAATTCAATAATCGAGATAAATACAATAATACATACACAATAACAACTGAAAATAACAAAAATTTTTTGCTTGATTTTCTTTCAAATTTGTTTTCAAAATAAAACAGTGATATCAGAATTTCTGCGAGAAAAACAAACGCATAGCAAATTGTATATACCATTTTTATACCCCTATGTATGCAAAATATGCCTTTTTAAAGTTTGAATAGTTCCTTTGAGATATAGGTAGAGTTTCACTTCTTAAATCTACATTAATATTAAGCTCAGTCTTATTAAAATCCGAGACATACCTCAGATTAACAAGATAGCTGTAATGCGGTTGTGCAAAATAATCGTAATCCTTTAGTTTTTCTTTCCAATAACTTAATTTTTTATTTGTATAATACTTCTTCTGACGTGTTATAATAACAGCCTTTCTTTCTTCAATAGTTATATATACTATATCGCTTGTGAAAACAGAATAATACTCGTCATAGTATTCAAGAGTTATTATTTGAGTATTGGAATGATAATAGTTAATAGCCGTATTTAATGCTCTGAAAAAACGGTTATTGTCAATAGGCTTTGACAGATAGCGAAACACGTCCAAATCCATAGCGTCATCAAGATAAGCATCATGCGAGGTTATAATAAAAATAATTATATTAGAGTTTACCTTTTTTAATTGTGCGGACAAAGTCAGACCATTTACCAAAGGCATTTCAATATCAATGAACGCCATATCATAACTGATATTACTATTCAGCAGTTCTACACCATTGTAAAACAAATCAATATCAAAAACTATTCTATGTTTTTCTGAAAATGTATTCAGATTGTTTTTTATTTCATCGACAATACATTTATCATCGTCACAAATTAATACTTTCAAAAGAAAAACCTCCTTGAAATAAATTATAACATATATTTCAAAAAAATGTCATTAAATGTTATTGCTTTAGATGCAAAATTTCAAATTTTACCTCAGTAATTTTAAAATCACATCACTTTGAGCAAATTTGACATCATTTTTGCAAGAATTATGTTTTTACTTTTAATATGTGCTAAAATCCTCACGAGAGGAGGAATAATATTATGAATTAACTGTTTTTTCTTGATTAAGTTTGAGGTGAAATATCAGTTGAGTTTGAGGTGAAATATCAGTTGTATATTAAATTGACATCAATATTTTTATTGCTGGCAATATTATTATGTTTTGCATCCTGTTCAAAGAATAATGAAGACGGTCAAAAATTAAAATATTATACCATAAACAATGAAGATTCGCTTTGTGTAGAATTGATACAAAAATATAATAATTATTGTCTTAAAAACCTTGATGAGTCCTATCAAATTGAAATTGTGGAATTTGATTCGGAAGATACTATGCTTACAAAAATATCAACGGAGATAATGGCGGGGAAAGGACCCGACATAATTTCATTGAATCAAAAATTACCTTTTGAAAAGCTGATTGATAACGGTTCATTTGCGGATATAGATGAGCTTGCGGAATTATACAAATCAGATATAGATTTTGATGACTATAATTCAACAATAATGGATTGCGGAATTTACAATGGAAAGCGATATATTATACCTATAGCTTATTGCCCCAATATACTTATAACAACTCAGGAAATATTAGATAAATATAATCTGGAAAATACTAACTTTTCATTTAAAGAGTTAGAGATACGGTTATCTGACAAAGACCATAGTTATGCGCTTTTTGGAAATAAAGATGAAACATATAAGTTCTTCCTTTCCTATGTTAATGAATATGTGGATTTTTATAATAAAACTACAGAATTTTCAAGCGATGAATTTACCGAGAGCTTAGATTATATTGGAAAAATGATTAGGAATGATAATTCAAGAAAAGAAGGAACTACATGGGATATAACAGGTAATTATTTGTTTCGTACTTCACAATTATCTTTCGACGGTTCTATGATGAGTACGCTAAATTCTTATTTTTATATTTATAATAATAACAGCACGCCGGTTATTATTCCAAACTACAATAAAAAGGCGAATGCAGTATCAGCATTTGTTCAATGTGGTATTGCATTGAATAATAATTCAAATAACAAAGAAAAAGCATTGGCTTTTATTCAATATGTTTTAAGTTATGATATTCAAAAATTATGGAGTGAAAGCAGCTCATCACCATCAATAGTGGTAAGGGCACTGCCTGTAAATAAAGCTGCTTTTGAATATGTAATTGACCATACGTCAAAATGTGTATATGATATTAATGATGATGGAGAGTATGAGAAATCTGAGGAAGAATATTCAGATGAAATAAAAACTAAGTTTTTTAATGAATATTTAGATATGATTAACAGTATAAGCAGTTGTACTTTATATGATTATCTGGAATTTGAAAATACTTATTACAACTCCTCGGTTATCGGAGATATTGTGAACGATTACTTAAACGGGGATATTTCTAAGGAAAAGTTTATACGTCAGCTTTCAGCGGCAACGAAAATTTATTTAACTGAGTAGGAATAAATTATGAGAAAATCTAAATTAACAAGGAAACAAAAAGAGCATATAGCGGCATATCTGTTTATATTACCGTCTTTTTTAGGCATAGCGGTGTTCTATATTGTGCCGTACATAATTTGTTTTATAAAAAGCCTGTATGTCGGCGATACTTTTGTGGGCATAGAAAATTACATACAGCTTTTTCAAAACAACACATTTTTGCTTGCACTTAAAAACACGGGTATATTTACAGTTACGGCGATACCGTTGTTAATGGTGATTTCGTTTTTGATAGCGTTGTTTCTTAATTCTTTTAATAAAATATCTTCCTTTTTCAGAAGTGCATTGCTTATTCCTGTTGTAGTTCCGATTGCATCTCTGATTTGCGTGTGGCAATTGGTTTTTGATGATTACGGTGCAATCAACGGATTACTTAATTCACTTGGATTTAATACTGTTGAATTTTTTAATTCGGAATGGTCTATGGTGATGATCGTTTTTATTTATGTGTGGAAGTACTGCGGATTTTGTGTGATTCTTTTTACGGCAGGCATTGCCAATGTTTCGCAATCTCTCTACGAAAGCGCAAGGCTTGACGGTGCAAAAGCTCATCAGCTTGTAACTAAAATTACTATACCTATGATTGCGCCAACTACATTTTTTGTTTTTCTGATGGAGCTTATTTATTCATTTAAAATTTTCCGTGAGGTATTTGCTTTGTTTGGTGATTATCCAAACACCAATGTGTATTTTTTGCAGAACTTCATCAACAACAATTATTACAATCTTAACTATCCAAGATTGTCGGCGGCATCAATTGTCTTATCGCTGTTTATAATTATAGTGCTGTTTATTTTCTTCTGCTTTGAAAGGAAACACAGCTATTCTTGAGAGGTTTGTTATGAAAGATACGGTTATGAAAATACTAAAATATATTTTGCTGATTGCTGTAACTGTGCTGTTTTTGTTTCCTGTCATTTATATGCTTGCTTGTTCATTTATGACAGGTTCACAGGTAAGTGAAATGCTTAATTTTTCTGACGGAAAATATAAAGAACTCAATATGATTCCGAATATGGCAACTTTGGAGCAGTTTTATCAGACTCTTTTCAGAAAACCCGAATATTTGTTGAAGTTCTGGAATTCGGTTGTTTGTACTTTTCCGACAGTAATCGGTCAGGTTGCAGTATCATCATTGGCGGCTTTTGCTTTTGCAAAATTGAAATTCCCGTTCAGGGACAAGCTGTTTTTCATATACATAATTTTGCTCATTCTGCCGTTGCAGGTAACTCTTGTGCCTGATTATATGATTCTTGAAAATATGAATTTGCTGAATAATTTTCTTGCGGTAATTTTACCCGGAACCTTTTCTGCATTCGGAATTTGTCTTTTGAGGCAAAGTATAAAATACATTCCCGATTCCGCAATTGAGGCGGCAAGAGTTGACGGTGCGTCATATTTGAAGATATTTACTAATATTATTCTTCCGCAGATTAAGGGCGGACTGATAACACTTGCGTTGCTCTGCTTTATTGATAATTGGAATGTAGTTGAACAACCGCTGATTTATTTTGATAATGAGGGTATGTATCCGCTTTCCGTAACGCTTACTGATGTCGGAAGTTCGGATTACGGCATAATATTTGCCTGCGGAGTTATATTTATGATTCCTGCATTGCTTATTTATCTTTACGGACACAGGGATATTGATTCGCCGTTTGTCGGAACTGATAAGGGATAGGAGAGAGGTTTTTATGAAAAAAGATAAGCTAAAGAGCGTAGTGTTGAAATTTTCAATTGTATTTTTTATTGTGATTGCATTACTTACATATTTTTCAAAAACAATCAATAATATGCTTCTTCCAAAGGTCAAAGTGGTTTCGGTTCAAACAGGTGTAATTGACGATACCGCAGGTTCAAATGATATGAAAACACATTATCTTTTGCCTGTTTCATCGGTGGATGGGGCAGGCAATACGGGAATAGTATTTGTTATAAATAAAACCGAAAACGGTGATGCAACAGTTGAAGAGGTTTCGGTGGATATATGTAACAGTGACGAGCTGTATTGCGAGGTGACATCGGACTCACTTTTTGGCGACAGTCAAGTTGTATATAAAACAACCAAGAGTATAGAAAACGGTTCAAGTGTTTATATTGAGGAGGAAACAGTGTGAGCAAAAGAAAAATTGTTTCGTTTCTGTTACTGTTGTTGCTGACTGTGAGCGTTTTTTTTGCGAATATTATAATTATTGAAAATGCAAAAGGGCAATTACCTGATGTTACTCAATTAACTTATGATAAAAATTCCGAAACTGCTCCAAAAACGGTTTCTGAACTTGAAAAGCTGTTTGAACGGATTACTGACAAAGGCATAGCTTTTTGTTCCGAGGGTAAAGAAACAAAAGTTAAGGAAGAAACCGTAACTACGGTACTTGTGAATGAAAACTGGTTTTCGGATTATAAGACCGAAATTAACGGCGAAAATATTTCGTCCAATAACATAGATAACAGAGATAAGGTTGCAATAATCGGAAGTTCTCTTGCTCTCAAACTGTTTTTTATAACAGATGCAGTCGGTAAAAAGATTTGCATTGACGGAAATCAATATACAATTTGCGGTGTGATATGTGAAAACGAAAGTTTAATAAATAAGTTTTCTGCTGATGACAAACAGAGAGTGTATGTTCCATATACAACATCCGAAAATTATGGTGACAGAACGGTTGATATGATTGTTTACGATAACTCGGTATATACGGGAGCAATTGTTGAGCAAATGGATTTGCCGCAGTATTATTCGGTTAATCTAAATGATAAAAACCAAACGCTCTCGTCATTTGAACATATTTTATACCTTGCAATATTTATCGGATTTAGCATTATTGCATTGAAGTTGTGGTATAGGTTCAGTAGAAAATTTTTTGAGGAGATAAAAGAAAATCTCAAATTAAACTACTTTCTGAAATCGCTAAAAAATATTCCGCTAAAATATGTTGCACTTGTGCTTGTTTTTGCAGGAATACCTGCCGTGCTTTTGATTGTGTTTAATATTTGTGATTTCAGCATTTTTATCCCCTCAAAATATATACCGAATGATAACATTTTTGACCTTTCAAATTACCTGAATGTGCTTGTCGATAATGCACAAACACTAAACTCACAAAGCCTAACAGGAAATCAAATGCTTGTAAATCTGTTCTCAAGAACATTTACAGCGTCACTGTGGCTGACAATAATATTTTTGATTAGTATTATAACCGTGCTTTTAAATTTGACAGAATTAAAACTTCATAAACATAAAAACACCGACAAGCAGTAACTAAACTTGACACATACAATTTATCTGACAGAGAATGCATAAAATAGCAATAAAATAGTTTGACTAATATATAATATTGTGTTAAAATTATGCGAGAAAGTATGGTATGTTCAGTGGCAGCTTCTTTAGTAACAATTTCCGTATCGACATATTTGAGTAATGTATGGAGTAGTGAAAATGAAAGAAAGTGGTGTGGTGTGTAAAAAAAAGAAAGTATATCTACTTTCTCTTTTGCTTTTTTTGATTTCTTATTTGACTACAGTTGTTAATATGATTGTTAATATTATTACTGGTAGTTTTCATTTATACATTTTTAGTACTTTAAGCTTTATGTTGCCATGCTATAAATCTATTAAAACAACAGATGTGTTTGGTATCGTTTTAACAATATTGTTGTTTTTGATTAGTTTTCTGCTCATATTTTTTACCGTAAAATATGATGTGTTAAAATATGATCAAAGCAAAAGACCGTTGTGTTATACGAGCTTACTCTTGTGGTTTTTTATAACTCAAATATTGTCTTCGTGGATACTGGTTGATTCACATTTTCAAAATTATATTTATTTGTCTGTCGCCGAATTTTATGAAAGTGAAGAGTTACAGTACATGAACTCAATAATTATTTTTGGAATATATCAACTCATTATAGGCTTAAAACGATTGTATGATTCTAGAGAAGCATATGACGCAACCAATATTTCAATCGTTCCACCTTTTGAAAAGTATTTTACTGAAAAAACTATTTTTTGTTACACCGTTCCTAATTATATATTTTCCTGTATAGGAGTCTTATCAATTATATATATTAGGTATGTTTTTATCGACAGTTATGCAATTAGCTTTTGGATTTTTATTTTCTGTGTGCTTTTTAGTTTATGCCTTCTGCTTGCAACTTTAATAAAATATCGCCAGATTGTAAAATATAGAGGTGTCGAAATAATTGTAAGAAAGAATTTTAAAATATCTATTTTTCTGCAATTGAAATTAGTTTTTTTGATATTTTGCACATATTGTATAACGTTGTTGTTCGCTTGATTTTTGATATTGGGTAGAACGTTTGCGGTAAGGAGGCTCGAAAGAGCCTCCTTTGACACAAAATGTATGATGCACACAGTAATATTACCGATGTTACCAAAGACGGAGTTTTACAGTATCATTATGGTTACGATATGATGAATCAGCTTGTTAGCGTAGATGATAAGCTGAACGGTAAAGTTTATAACTATACTTATGATGCAGGCGGTAACCTTATATCCGAAACTGTTACCGATTCAAACGGTATAACAAGCAATGCGTATGAATACAACAATTCAAATTGGGGAGATGTTCTCACATCATATAACGGTCAGAATATAACCTACGATGAAATCGGCAATCCGCTTACATATCGTGACGGAATGTCAATGACATGGAAAAACGGCAGACAGCTTGCAACACTCACAAATGGTGATACAAGCATAAGCTATGGTTATGACAGTGACAGTGTTCGTACAACTAAAACCGTAAACGGAGTAAAATACACATATGCGTACCTTAACGGTCAGCTATTATATGAAACCCGTGGCGATGCAAAATTCTACTATTCATACGATGCAAACGGAATTTTGTATAATGTCAGATACACTTTGACTGACGGCGATACCGAGTATTCATATTACTACACCCATAATTCCCGTGGCGATATTGTCGGAATTTATAACGGAGTGGGTGAACTCAAAGCGCACTATGAATATGATGCTTGGGACAATGTGATTTCTATAACCGATAATAACGGAAATGCAATTACAAACCCGAACCATATCGGTAATTTGAATCCGTTCCGTTACAGAGGTTATTATCAGGACACAGAAACAGGTCTTTACTACCTTATGAGCCGTTACTACGACCCAATAACCCACCGCTTTATAAATGCCGACGGTTATTTCCAATCAGGAACCTCTATTTTGGATGCTAATACATTTGCTTATTGTGGTAATAATCCAGTTCTCAATGTTGATCCATTAGGCACCTGCAAAGTTCCTAATTACACATCGGCAGGGACATACATTGGACATACTTGGAAGATTAAAGAATCAGTTCCGGGTGTCCCGGGTTTTTGTAATGTTTGTAAGGGTTACGGATCAAATGCTCCCTCGAATACCTCACACAGTTTCGTTATTAGTTCTTATACGACACCTTCTACAAAAAAACAAGACTACAACACTTGGAATAAGGTGGCAGATTCTTTTGGAGCTATATTTTGTAGTTTAGAAGTCGATTTTGATGCCGGCTTTGGATTTGGTTTTGATGTAACTGATATATTTTCCATAAAGGCTATGGGAAAACATACACTTATAAGTGTCCATTTTGATGAACAGGGCTTTTCATTTGGCAAGACAGATAGTGTGGAAGTTTCTGCAGGTGTGTGCGGTTGGGACTTGTTTGGAGTACAGGATACTAAATTCTATGAAAATGGATCTGGCAATGAGTATGAGAATTTTGGTTCATCTCATAAAATTGGCTTTTCAAAGGGAGATTATGTTGGTGTTGGTGCGACTATAGGTTTTGGTTGGAATTTGGATTATATATATAATAGATTTTGTGAAATATGGGGATAGTGATGAAAAAAATTCTTTTTGTTGATATTATTACGCTTTTTTGCGGAATGTTAGCAGTTTTTTTATTGTGTATATTTAAAATAACAGAAATATCTCCATTATCAATTACTATTTTGATTATCTCTCTTTGTGCTGTGCTATTATCCGAACTTTTTTCCTTAAAAATAAAAGGTGTTAAAATTACAAACGCTGTTGGTACATTTGCTTTTTTTATAGTGTTTTATACTTTTTATAATTTACCTTTCCTAGGTTTTGCTAATAGTTTTGGCATTCAAAATAGCATTGGCACGCTATTCTTATTTTCTTTTACATCAAAAAGTTTATTGTATTTGTCTTCAATCTTAAAGAATAAAAATATGGATTTTGCAATAAAAAGCAATTCTTTAAGTAGAACTAAAAATTACAGTCAATATTTTGTGCGATATTTTAAATATTTTAGCATTTTTTTGTTGCTGGGTGGAATAGGCGTAGCTGTTTATAATTTGTTTTGCATGAATATAGATATAAGCTTGGCAGATGTGCTTTCAGGATTTAATAATCTTAATCCACAATTTCATTCTGATTTTTTTTAATTAGATATATTAGTCGTATTCATTGAAAAAATTGTTTATAACGAATAGTTGGTTGATTTGTTAACCAATTAAATAGTGAAATTGTAAGGGTAGAACATTTGCGGTAAGGAGGCTCGAAAGAGCCTCCTTTGACCCCAAAAAGTATGATGCACACAGTAATATTACCGATGTTACCAAAGACGGAGTTTTACAGTATCATTATGGTTACGATATGATGAATCAGCTTGTTAGCGTAGATGATAAGCTGAACGGTAAAGTTTACAACTATACTTACGATGCAGGCGGTAACCTTATATCCGAAACTGTTACCGATTCAAACGGTACAACAAGCAATGCGTATGAATATAACAATTCAAATTGGGGAGATGTTCTCACATCATATAACGGTCAGAACATAACCTACGATGAAATCGGCAATCCGCTTACATATCGTGACGGAATGTCAATGACATGGAAAAACGGCAGACAGCTTGCAACACTCACAAATGGTGATACAAGTGTGAGTTATGGTTATAACAATGGTAGTATTCGTACCACAAAAATTGTGAACGGTGTAAAATACACATATGCGTACCTCAATGGTCAGTTATTGTATGAAACTCGTGGCGATGCAAAGTTCTATTATTCCTACGATGCAAACGGAATTTTGTATAATGTCAGATACACTTTGACTGACGGCGGTACCGAGTATTCCTACTACTACACCCACAATTCCCGTGGCGATATTGTCGGAATTTACAACGGAGCAGGCGAACTCAAAGCACACTATGAGTATGATGCTTGGGGCAATGTGATTTCTATAACCGATAATAACGGAAATGCAATCACAAATCCAAATCATATCGGTAACTTGAATCCGTTCCGTTACAGAGGTTATTACTACGATACGGAATCAGGTTTCTACTATCTAATGAGCCGTTACTACGACGCCGTAACCCACCGCTTTATCAACGCCGACGGTTATTTCCAGTCAGGCGGTAATATTCTGGATGCTAATATGCATTCATATTGTGGTAATAATCCGATTATGTTTGCAGATCCAACGGGCTTATGTTATGAACCTCAATATACGAGTGCGGGAACATATATCGGTAAATATTGGGTTATAAAAACAGCAGTTCCGGGTGTACCGGGTTTTTGTAATAGTTGCAAATCTAACGGTTCAAATTCTGGGAACAAGTATTATGTTGAGTCTAACAAGTATTATGTTGAATCTTCTAAAAATAATAAAAATACAAAAGGAGATAGTAACTGGACACCAAGAAAAAACTCTAAAAAAGGGTCAGCAAACAGGCAAAAATCCGGCGATCGCGAACGTAATGTTGCTCATCCCAACGGCGAGGAACATAGTAGGGTTCCTAAAGGCAACGGAGTAAAACATTTCACTGAAACACCATTTGAAGAGCGCATGGGTAATTTTGGTATATGTTTAGCTTGTGCGGTTGCAGTTATATATTTAGTAGGTAATGATGTTACCGGTGCTGGAGTTGCGGATGATGTTGCACTTGTACCTACTATTGCATTGCTTTGGGATAGTGCCAGTAAGGCTTTTGGTTAAAATATGGAAAAGAAATTAGTTAAATTAAAAAACGGAATAACTTTTATATCACAGAAACTTGATAATGTTCATAGTGTTACTATCAGCGTTAATTTCAAAGTTGGTTCATTATATGAAGATCAAATCAATAACGGAATTACGCATCTGATTGAGCATTTGTTTTTTAGGCAATGGGATAATTTGCCTCAGAAACAATTGTATTATGAAATGCAGTGCATGGGAGCAGAAATTGCAGCAAAAACATTTCACGATTATGTTAGCTTTTCAATCACCGTAACACCCGACTCATTTATTAAAGCATTTAAACTTATCACAAAATGCCTAAATAAATTTGACTGGACTGATGATATAGTTAAAATTGAAAAAGAAGTTGTTTACAAGCAAATTGAAAATGATTATCAAACATTTGATAATTGGATTGATAGTTACTACTTTAAAGATACCAAATACGAAAAAACTATTATGGGTACGATTGGATCTGTACAATCAATATCTTTAAAAGATATTAACTCTTGGAAAGATAAATATTTTTGCAGCAACAATTCTTGTGTAGCTATCACTGGTAATTATTCGGACGAGGATTTTTTGACAGTTCAAAATATTCTTTCCCAAATTAATTCTTCTGGAAAACTCGCCGAAACAATTATCTGTTATCCACTGCATTTTGAAAAAAGAAATATCAGTAACAGGTATTCACTAATCTCTAATGATACAGATATTAGTGATATAACAATCTTTTTTGATATTAATAAAGATTATAACTATGAAACTGTAAGACTTCTTTCAAGTATACTTGGTGAAGGTTGCGGAAGTCTGCTGTCAATGATTTTAAGAGAAAATTATAATTTTACAGATGATATCTATACTAATTTAACATGCTATTGTGGATTTCGCCGACTGTCAATTTCTTTCAGTGTAAATAATTCTGACTTTATTGAAAGTCTGCACCATTTCTTTAAATCGCTTGTAGAATTTAGAAAAGAAATTTCAACAAATGATTATTTGACATCCATCAACTTTTTTACAAAAAATCAATTATTTGATTTAGACAACTCTAACGAGCTTAATAGCAATTATGTTTTATGTGATTTTGTATTATATCCATCAGTAATATCTGAGCCAATAAAAAGAAAAGAAAAATATGAAAAGATCACGTTAAAAGATTTAAAAAAATACGCTAATGATATTTTTATTGCTAAAAATCTTTCCTTATTAATTCAAACAAATCTTGATAAAAAGCTTGTAAAAAACTCTATTGAAAAAATGATAAAAACATTATATATGACAGGCTGTTTTTAATGATGAAAATGTCCGATAGAAAACGCATAAAATAGCGATAAAATAGTTTGACTAATATATAATATTGTGTTAAAATTATGCGAAAAGGAGGGTGACAGCTCTATGGAGCAGTACATGCCGATAGTGTGGATAGGCTTTGCGATATTTATGTTGCTTTGCGAAGGTTTTACGACGCAGCTTGTATCAATATGGTTCGTTCTCGGCTCGGTTTGTGCCGCAATAACAACTATATTCACAAGCGACATAACAATCCAGTCAGCGGTGTTCCTTGTTGTGTCACTGGTTTCGCTGATTGTGACACGACCGCTTGTAAAACGCTTTAAAAAGCGTAACAAAACAACGGGAACAAACGCAGACCGCCATATTGGTCAAGTCGGTTTTATGCTCACAGATTTAACCGATATTGACGAAACAGCACAGGCAAAGGTCGGTGCGGAAACATGGACAGTAAAGTCCGACAAAGCACCGCTTTTAAAAGGAACAAAAATTAAGGTTCTTGCAATTGAGGGTGTAAAACTCATTGTAGAACCCGTATCAGAATGAGAGGTAAATAATGTTAGGACTTATTATTTTAGGAATTATCCTTTTAATCCTGCTTATAGTAATCGTAAGCAATGTCAAGGTAGTACCGCAGGCACACGCATATGTAATTGAAAGACTCGGAACATATCATGTAACATGGTCAACAGGCTTGCATGTAAAAATTCCGTTCATCGACAAAATTTCAAAGAAGGTTTCACTAAAAGAGCAAGTGATCGACTTTCCTCCACAGTATGGAGTGAATAAAACGATACCTTATTGTAAATCTTAAAAAGTAAGTGTATATCAGAAAATTGAAGATAATCAATAACAATTACTTATTTAATATTTTTAACATCTGAGCCATTGGGCTCTTTTTTTATGCCTAAAATTCTTGTAAACTTGTTTTTTCGTGTTTCATCAATTCAACAAAAAGTAGTTCGACTTGCTTACGATCTTATAAAAAATCAAGCCTGAGTTGATTGAAACAAACGCATAGTTACGCATGCGATGTTTGTTTTTCGATCACTTAACAATATTGAGTTTGAGAACATACAACAAGATTTATCGGATGAAATATTGAAAATTGCAGATGAAAGTTTAGAGCATTAAGATTTACTGCATTTGATCATTATACACCAAACCTAAAAATCACTCTTATGTGATGACTCTTTTTATTATTCTTAAAGGTTGTTGTGAATTTTATTGTGGGATGATAGGCAAGGCTCATTAAATTATCTGTGCTATGTGTACTGCTCTTTCGTATAAAAAGTTTAATAGTATGATTTTAGAATCGTTATGAGTCGAAAGAGCTATAATGACTCTTTTTTATTTTGATTGATTATAGTTAAGGTATAAAACAATAGCAAGTAGCACTATTCGGTGTTACTTGCTATGAAAGAGGGATGTATGGGAATTGCTATATTGGTTATTTATATTATTTGTTAAGAAATAGTTCCGCTTGCACTACATTTAATACTTACTGACATCTGGTAATCTTTAGATGTTGTAGCAGTCTTATAAGTAGCTGTTGCTCTCGCAGTTGCTGTATTACCTGATTTGCTATGCGATGAACTCTTTATAGACCATGCAGATGCAGGTGATGTTGTTTTATGAGAACAACTGGTGCAGACTGATGTAGTACCATTGTAGGTAAAGGTACCTGTTATCGAAACAGACCACAAAACGGTGCCTTCACTATTTTTGTAATATCGTGTTTTTGTTTTTGTGATTGATTTAGATGCCCTACCAACGCTTGGGACAACCTGTTCATCAATATCACTTATTACAGTTTCAATATAATCACCGTTGTTAAGAAATTCAATATCAACTACAGAGTAGTTCTCAGATGCAGCACCTACTGATAATGATAGGGCTGTACAACATATTACTGCTATTATTAATGTGATACTTATAGATTTTTTCATACTCTATCTCCTTATTCAATTACATCCTCTGAAATCACTGTTTCCTGTCTTTTTGTAATTTGATGATCCTGATACAGAAAAATGCAATAGGTCAAAGTCGATATAAAAGCTAGTGTGAGGATAGCTATCAAAATAGTTTTTATGTATTTACTAATTCTGATTTTATTGACAACATAAGGCACTTCTTTTGCAGAAAAATAATGTGAAACAACTTCGATTGGAGTTCCATAGCTGTCATATAGTTCTTCTTTTGATTCAATATTTTCATTTTCGCAAAAATCTGCAACATCGTTACTTAGATTTTTGATATATTTTCGTTCTTGTTTTCCTTTTACCGGAAAAATCATTTTTATTTCCTTAATATATTCTTTATAAACATGTCGATTCATTTACATCTCTCTTCTTTAAAACCTTTAATATACTTTCAACTCCGTTATATGCATCTTGAAAACTATCAAGGAGATTTTTATAATATTTCTTTCCATCATCTTCAATATGGTAGTAAATCCTCGTGCGTTTTTTACCGACAAGCTTAGAGTATTCGGAAATTTTACCTTCATTTACGAGCTTGTAGGTAACAGCATACACAGTGTTCTGAGATATTGATAAACATCCGTTTGAATTTTCTTTGATGAATTTTACAATCTCATATACATAACTATCATGTTTACATAAAATCGCAAGTATCAGTATATCAGTGATTCCACTAAAAAAATAGCTTTTATTTCCCATAGGCACCTCCTAAAGTTATTATACACTACTTTAAATTGAAAATCAATTCAATTAAAAATAATTATATTACAAACTATTTGAAATTCAAAATATTATTGACAAATCAGTAATACGAGTGTAGAATGAATTTATAGAACTTATTGTATAAAAACAATGGAACAAGCTGAATGTTTCATTGTTTTTGTTTTGAGAGGCGGTGAAACGACGCTTAAACTAATAAATTGTTGACTAAAGGATGTGAGAAAGCAAAAATAAAGCAAAAATTATACACATAAAAAATAATCTATTGGGTTACTAATATCCATTTAATACAAAGGAGGAAAACTATGAATCAAACAATGAAAAAACTATTTTCGGTAGTATCAATAACTTTGTGTGCAACAATTGGGTTATCGCTACCGGTTGAAGTATATGCTTCAACTCTACCGGAAAAAGAGAATAACTACTCATCATTTAACAATGTTGTCGGAGAAAATCCCGAAGAGAGCAAAATTGTCAAAGAACTTACGGACGAAAGAACGGAAAATTCAAAAGAATTTTTGCTTGAAGACGGAACAAAGATGATTGCTCAGTACAATGAGCCTGTCCACTACAAAGACAGCAAGGGTAAGTGGGTTGAATATAACAACACTTTATCTGAGGATAAGACTTCATCTCCCGATGAAGCGGGCGATTCTTCATATACAAACAAAAGCAGTGATATTTCGGTCAATCTTTCAAATAAAGCTAAGTCAAAAAATATGATTTCACTGCAATCAAACGGATATAAAATCAGCTGGGGTTATGACAATGCAGGCAAGAGCAAAGCTGATGCAAAGAAAAATAACGAAAAAACAAGCGGTAATGATAAATTTACTACGCTTAAAAATATAACAACAGAAACTTTGTATAAGGATGTTTTCAGCGATGTTGACTTGCAGTATTTTGTTACTACAACAGGCATTAAAGAAAATATAATTTTAAAGAGTTCAAAGGCTCAGAATGAATTTACATTGAATTATAAAATTTCGAACCTTACCGCAAAGCAAAAAGATGAAAAAACAATCACGCTTTCAAATAAGGACGGAAAGGAAATATATACAATTTCAGCACCGTATATGTACGATGCAAAGGGCAGTACAAGCACTCAGATGAAGATTGAGATTGTAAAGCAAAAAGGCTCAAATCTTCAGGTCAAGCTGACCGCCGACTATGCTTTCATTCATACAATCGGCAGAGCATTCCCTGTTACGATTGATCCTGAGATTACAACTACTCTCAAAAGTGAGCTTACATTTTATGAGAATGCTAACGGCTCAGTAAATAGTTACGGACCGTACTATACATCTAAAAATTCATATGCTATTTGTACTGTAAATAGTCTTCCGAAACTTGGAAACGGAGAAGAAGTTATAAGTGCCAAATATAGTTTTGAAACAGAAAACGGCAGTAATTTGTTTGCTGATGAGGGCGAAAACCCTATCATTGTGAATGCTCATAAGCTTACATATGCTTCAAATGGGAATGTAAAATACGATTCAAAAGTGCTTGATTATGATTCTCTTACATATGAAGATAATCGGTATTTGACATTTGACCTTACAAGCACCTTCAAAGGCTGGTATAGCGATACCAATACCAAAGGTTTTGTTATGGAGGCACTTGATACAGTCGGTTCAAAAAAAGTCGTATTTAAGTCTTATACAAAAACATCTACAAAACCTGCCTTAACGCTTATCTACAAAGATTTTACAGGCACGGAGAGTAATCTTTCATACCACACAATCAATGTCGGCACTAACGCACAGGCGGCTGTATCGAATTACCTCGGCAACCTTGTGATTAACCAAACTTTGTATGAGGGAACAGGCTCAAGAATGCCGTTGAGCATTACTGCAACATACAACAGCATTAACAAAGACACAGCTTTTGAGAACGGTTCTGCAAGCGGTTACGGTTGGCAGTTCTCATTTAATCAGTATGTAAGAGAAGTGACTGACAAAAACCTTACCAAAGCAGGCTACAACTATATCTATACCGATGCTGACGGTACAGACCATTACCTTAAACTTGCTCAGGGTGAAACTGCTAAATGGGAAGATGAAGACGGCTTAGGTCTTACACTTACCAAAGATGAAAACAACATCTTCATTGATAACGGTTCAACAACACAAACTTACGATTCAACCGCAAACGGCGGTAAACTTCTCTCTGAAAAAGACAAACACAAGAATACTATTACATATACCTATACCGACGGTGACTTAACCAAAATCACGGACGGTTCGGGCAGAGAAGTTCAGTTAAAATACAAGAGCAGTACTAACGGCAAAAAAGTTGTATCAAGAATTACAAAGCCCGACGGCACAAAAATTGATATTGGCTACACAACTGCAAGGGACAAGGTTACTTCAATTTCATTCAATGACGGTCACATTTCACGATTTGAATATGACGATAATTATAACCTGATTTCAATTTCGGGTGTGTCCGACAGCTATATGAAATCCCTGCCGACACATAAGTTTGCCTACACAAACGGCAAAGTAACAAACATCACAGAATACGGTACTGACGGCACAGAGGGCAATCGCCTTAACATAAGCTACAATGCCGACAATACAACCGTGTTTACAGACAAGCAGGGACACAGTGAAACCCATATTTTTGATAACAGCGGTTCAACTGTTTCTGTCCTCAATTCAAACGGTTATGCAACTTCGTCTGAAAATACAGGACTTGTAATTAACAACAGTGCAAACGCATACACTAAAAACTACATTACAGAGTCCTCACAGCAGACAGAAGTTGGCGGAGGCAAATATTACTTCGTGTCAAACGGCACAAAGGGCAGTACCGCAAGTAAAGGCGGTAAAGTAACAGTCGATAATTCTGCCGCAACAGAAGAGGACGGTTACTATCAGTACCTCGGAACAACTTCACTCAAGGTTGAAAATCCGACAAGTGAGAATAACTCCGCATTCTTTACAGGCTTTGCTCATCAGTTCAAAGAAACAACCTTCAACGGCAAGGATGTAACTTTCTCCGCATATGTAAAGACAAAAAATGTAAAGCAGATTTACAGTGGCGGCTCAGTCGGAGCAATCCTTAAAGTTAAGTGTCTTGATTCATCAGGCAAGACTGTAAAAGAAATCAACAGTATCGGACTCACAGGCACACTTGATTGGCAGAGAATCAGCGTAACAGCAAATGTGCCGAGCACAACAGCGTCAATCCGTGTATATGGCTTGATTAGATACGCATCCGGTACAGCATGGTTTGACTGTATCCAGTTTGAAGAGGGTAATTGTGCCAACAACTTCAACGCTCTTCAAAACAGCGATTTCAGCTCAAATGATAGCTGGCTTACGGAAGAAAACAAGAGCATTACAGCCAATAACGGTACTGTAACAATAGGCGGTACAGCAGGTGCATTTGATGATGCTGAAAATGCCGATTCATCAAGCGATGACTCAACAGACGAAACACAGCCGTCAACATACACCAAAACAGTTACAGAAACCGAACCTAATGACAGCATCACCACATATGATGATTACGGCAATGCAGTTAAAACCGAACAGGGATATGTTACAAGAACTGTAAAGAAAACCTATGAGGTTGAAGAAAGTGAAACAACGGAAGAAGTTACAAGTCCGAGTGATTCTGATAATTCAGCCGATAATGACGATTCGGATACTTCTTCTGATGATAACTCATTAGGTAACAAATATATCTATCAGAATGTAAAAGTAGGCAGAGCGGGAGTATCGTTCAAAATTAACGGTACAGCAAAGTCGAATTCAGTTCCGCTTTCAAACGAAAACAGAACATTCGGTATTGCACTTAATATTTATTACAATAACAGCAGTACACCTGAGTTCCATTATCAGAACTTTAGTGCAAACACGGACGGATACCAGCAGGTATCACTTTCTGTAACTCCTGAAAAAACAAATGAAATTGTAAATTATATTGCATTTGCTTTCGTTTACGGTTATAATGAGAATAAAATGACGGTTGATAATGCGGAAGTAAACATTTCACCGTTAATTCAAAGCTCCGAAGATTCTAAGAATGAAACTTCTGAAAAAGAGGCTGTTGACGAAGAAGTCTTATCTGAAAGTATTGATAAGTCAAAGCCGTATATGCAGACAAGCTCTGAATATGACAGCACAGGCAACTATGTAACTTCCGAAACAAATGAGCAGGGAAGTACAACAAAGTATTCTTATGATGCAAACGGCAACAAAACTGCTGTTACAGACGGAAACGGCAATGTAACTAATTACACCTATGATACGAACGGAAATGTATTGTCAATAAAGAACGGTACTTCCGGAAATGATTATTCCTATACAGGTTCAGGCTCTGTATCAAAAATTACTCATAACGGTTTTAGTTATTCATTTAATTATGATGTATTCTATAACCTTGTTTCAACAAAAATAGGCAATGTTGCAATTACAAGCAATACCTATGACAGTAACGGCAATCTCGCAAAAACAACCTACGCAAACGGTGATTATTTTGAATACACCTACGATGATTACGGTAATATTTCTTTAATCACAGGCGAAACAGGCAAAATTGCCGAGATGATTTACAACAAGCAAGGTCTTGTTACAAAGGCGGTTGACTATTCAAGCGGCGAAATCTCATATTACTACTACACATTTGACGGTTCGCTTGAAAGCGAATATCGTACATCATCAGACGGCAGTCTTACTCACTACATCATTACCGATTCTAACGGTAATACAGTTGAAAAGACATCTGTAAACGGTCAGACTAAAACTATCACTACGGGTACTGATAAAGACGGAAAGTCATTTGTAAGCAATGACGGCGTAACTAACGAAACCTCAACCGATGATTTCGGCAGAACTACACAGGTCAGAACTGTTCGCAGTGACGGTACTCTTGTATTTAATACAGACTATGAGTACACAAACGGCAAGGCTGAAAATTCAACAACTAATCTCATCAGTAAGTTCAGTCAGTCATACGGCAGTGACAGCGTTTTGTCATATGATTATTCTTATGATGCAAACGGTAATATTACCGAGATTAAGCAAAACGGCAAACTCATAAACAAGTACACTTATGACAGTCTTAACGAGCTTAAAGAAGAATACGACTATGTAAATAAATTTTACATTAACTATTCTTATGACGGAGCAGGAAACCTGCAAAATAAATATGAACAGGTTCTTGATCCGACCTACGGTTATCCGACAGGAACGCAGAACGGCAATACTTATGAGTACACCGATACAAGCTGGAAGGATAAGCTGACAAAGGTTAACGGCAGTAATATTTCATACGATGCAAACGGCAATCCGCTTTCATACCGTGACGGAATGAGCTTTGAATGGGAGAACGGAAGAATCCTTAAGAATATAAACACTTCCGATAAAGCCGTTCAAATGAGCTATGACTCAAACGGTATGAGAACACAGAAGTCTGTTGACGGAGTTAAGACCAACTATTACTATGACAGCAACAAAAACCTTATTGCCCTTGTAAAGGGTAATGATACTCTGCTGTTCTACTACGATTCAGACGGAAACGCAACATCATTTTCATATAACGGTACAATGTACTTTTATGTGAAGAACTTGCAGGGCGATGTAGTCAGAATAATCGACCTCGCAGGCACAGAAGTCGCAAGCTATGTTTATGACGCTTGGGGTAACATAAAAGATACCAAAGGCGAGCCGACAATTCGAGAAATAAACCCGATTCGCTACCGTGGCTATGTTTATGATACTGAAACTTCACTCTATTATCTCCAAAGCCGCTACTACGATCCATTCACAGGCAGATTTTTGAATGCGGATATTTATTGTGATACTGGTACAAGCACTCCATTAAGCACTAATATGTTTGCTTATTGTGAGAATAATCCTATAAGCAATGCTGATGAAGGTGGATACATTGCCGCTAATGTTATCGGTGCAGTTATAGGTGGAATAGTAGGAGCTGTTGGTGGATATTTCTTGACTAATTGGTTAGCGGATAAATTGAATCTGCATGGATGGAAAAGAAATGTTTTCGTATGGGGATTATCTGCTGTTATCGGAGCCGCTGCGGCTGTAATAGGATATTTTATTGGTCCGTATGTTGCTAAAGCATGGTCAGCTTGGTGTGCTAAACTGTCAGGCTTACTAAAAGGAACATTTAAAAGTATTGGGAAAATTACATCTAAAAAAATGGGTCATATAAATGTATCAAAACATCTTTGGGGAAAAGTGATAAAAAAAGTAACCCCAACACAGATCCAAACTATTATCAACCAAGGAATTCGTAAAGGTTCATGGAATTTACTCTCTGATGGTTCAGTGAAAATATTATATAAATATAAAGGTAAAATAATTGTTATTACAGGAAAAGTCGTTGATAAGATTTTTAGAATTGGTGATGCATGGGTTTGGAATGGTAAAGGAAAACCTTAACTTAAGGAGTGATATCATTGAAGAAAATCATTAAGCAGTGGAAAAATGGAAATTATAATTATGTTTACGAAACTTTAAAATTAAAGAATTATGATTATACATTGGATAATTTAGAGAAAGATTTTTCCTCAATAAAATCCAAGGACAAATATTCTTATTTGATTTATTTGCTGTCTAAGGAAAACACACCACAAAATGTAATTCTTTTATGTGATACTCTCTTGTATACGGATACTTTCTTTTTTGACATTCACCCTGTTATTTATATGTTTTTACAGCAATCCTTAATATTACATCCATTTGATATATCAATTTTAAAATGGATAATATCTGTTTATGATAACCATCCAGATTCACCTTTTTCACATGAGGAAATAAATACATATAAAAATAAATTGAACAATTTATAATCAATCTCACGAAACAAAAGGATTTACATATTGGAGATCTCAAGTTAAAAAATATAAATAGTGTGGTGCTTTTTTTGAAAAGAAAATGTCCTTGTTGTGGTTGTAAAACACTAAATACAGAGAACAATTCTATGTATGAAATATGTCCTGTTTGTTTTTGGGAATATGATCCAATACAAAATGATAATCCGAATTATTCAGGTGGAGCTAATTCTATTAGCCTCTTTGATGCGATACACAACTATCAAAAATATGGTGCGATTTCTAAAGAATATATTTCTTTTGTTAGGAACCCATACAAATTTGAAAAGTAGATTGTAGAATTAGTTGAGATAATAATAGGCATAAGACAAAAAAATCTTTTCTTTTATTTAAGGTTTTCAAAAACAAAGTCATCGAAATAAGAGGCATACCGTGCGGTATGCCTCTTTCTCGTGCCTGAATTAGTTTTAACATTTTAAAGATGAGAGATTTATGTTTATTTTTGAAATTTCGCCTTTGTGTATGAAGCGTAGGGGAACTTCAAGCCAAAATTCTCTTTCGGCATAATATAACCGCATAGGCTGTTTATTGTCAACGGTAATTGCTTTTAAAGGAAAAGTTTCTTTCTGAATATCTTTTTTATCAGATAGAAAGTAAAATGTTATTTCATCGTAAGCTAATCTGATATTGTAATTTAGCCTGCGTTTGTATATGGTTATTATAAAAATGAAATGCCAGTGTAACAAATCAAGCATAATGATTTCGGCAGAACTACATAGGTCAGGACTGTCCGCGAGTGATGATGTCCTTGTATTTAGTTCCGATTACGAGTATGCGGATTGTAAGATTATTAACAAAAACCACCTTATGGTAATTTGCTTATTATCATAGGAGGCGATTTTATTGCACATTTTTGGAGATTAGCCAAATGAATTTATCTAACAAAGAATGCATAAAATAGTTTGACTAATATATAATATTGTGTTAGAATTATGCGAAAAGGGGGGGTGACAGCCCTATGGAGCAATATATGCCGATAGTGTGGATAGGCTTTGCAGTATTTATGTTGCTTTGCGAAGGCTTTACAACACAGCTTGTATCAATATGGTTCGTTCTCGGCTCGGTTTGTGCCGCAATAACAACTATATTCACAAGTGACATCACAATCCAGTCGGCGGTGTTCCTTGTTGTGTCACTTGTTTCGCTGATTGTGACACGACCGCTTGTAAAACGCTTTAAAAAGCGTAATAAAACAACTGGAACAAACGCAGACCGCCACATCGGTCAAGTCGGGTTTATGCTCACAGATTTAACCGATATTGACAAAACAGCACAGGCAAAGGTCGGTGCGGAAACTTGGACTGTAAAGTCCGACAAAGCACCGCTTTTAAAAGGAACAAAAGTTAAGGTTCTTGCAATTGAGGGTGTAAAGCTCATAGTAGAACCCGTAACAGAATGAGAGGTAAATAATGTTAGGACTTATTATTTTAGGAATTATCCTTTTAATCCTGCTTATAGTAATCGTAAGCAATGTCAAGGTAGTGCCACAGGCACACGCATATGTAATTGAAAGACTCGGAACATATCATGTAACTTGGTCAACTGGTTTGCATGTAAAAATTCCGTTTATCGACAAAATTTCAAAAAAGGTTTCATTAAAAGAGCAAGTAATTGATTTCCCGCCGCAGCCCGTGATCACAAGAGATAATGTCACCATGCAAATTGACACGGTTGTGTATTTTGAAATTACCGATCCAAAGCTTTATACTTACGGTGTTGAAAGACCGCTCAGCGCTATTGAAAATCTTACTGCAACAACATTGCGTAATATCATCGGTGATCTTGAGCTTGATAACACACTCACATCCCGTGATACAATCAACGGTAAAATCAGAGTGATTCTTGACGAGGCAACCGACGCATGGGGCATTAAGGTAATCCGTGTCGAGCTTAAAAACATTCTTCCGCCCCGTGAAATTCAGGATGCGATGGAAAAGCAGATGAAGGCAGAGCGTGAGCGCCGTGCAAGAATTCTTGATGCAGAGGGTGAAAAACGCAGTCAGATTCTTGTTGCAGAGGGTATGAAGGAATCTGCAATTCTTAAAGCCGACGCTGTTAAGGAGCAGAAAATCCGTGAGGCACAGGGTGAAGCTGAGGCTATTCTCACAGTTCAGAAAGCTAATGCCGACGCACTTAAAATGCTCAATGAGGCTTCTCCTACAGATAGAATTATTCAGCTTAAATCACTTGAGGCATTCGGTAAAGCCGCTGACGGCAAGGCTACAAAGATTATCATTCCGTCAGATATTCAAGGACTTGCAGGCAATGTTACCGCAATTAAAGAACTCTGGAAAGATGATGTGCCAAAAGCATAAAGAATGTGAAATTTACGGTAATTTTTCGGGCACAGAATTCTGTGTCCGATTTGTTGCATAAAATTGTGGGGGATAGGAAATGCAATTTTTACTCGACCTGTTGTGGTACTTCGTAATTTTCTCGTTTTTTGGCTGGGTGGCGAGCAGTTTTCGTTCGCTTCTTCTTGAGAAAAAATTCAGTAACAACGGTTTTTTGACATCACCGTTTTGCCCTATGTACGGATTTTCGGCGGTTATTTGTTATACGGCACTAAAACCGTTTGAAAACAGCAAGCTGATTTTATTCATCGGTTCAACTCTGATATTATCTGCACTTATGGTTGTGGTCGGTGTGCTTGTAGAAAAAACTCTCAAATTCAAGCCATGGGATTTTTCTTCGTCGAAATTCAGCATAGGCAATTATATAACTTTTCCTTATGCACTTTTCCTCGGATTGCTCGGTATGCTGCTTGTCGGATTGATAATTCCGGTGCTTCGCACAGCCGTTGAAGCAATTCCTTTCTGGGTAAGTCTTATTCTTGTTCTTTGCTTCTGCGGAATTATTGTAATTGATTATGTTTTTTCAATGATAACAACAATCCGTCTGCTCAGAAGAATTGCAAAGCTTAAAAATTCTTCCGAGCTTATGGATAAAGGCGCAACAGAGGTTGAAATTCAGGAACTTGAAGAAAACTATAACCGACTTTTTACAGAAAATATTTTAAGAAAAAGACTTGCACACGCTTATCCCGATCTCACTCATATGGCTTATGTAAAGCAAATTAATGCAAAAATCGAGGAGATTAAGCAGGATAATATGAAAGAATATACACAAACCTTTGAAAGCAAAGAGGACAAGCCGTTTGCTTACGGATTCTGTTTTACGAAGCTTTTTTATCTGTTTGTGATCGGTTCTTTCATCGGCACGATTCTCGAAACAATATGGGCGTTCTGCGTTGACGGACATTTTGAAATGCGTGTCGGCATGGTTTACGGTCCGTTTATTCCTGTTTACGGCGGCGGTGCGTGTTTTCTGACAGCCGCTTTGTATAAGCTTTACAAGCTTAATGATACGCTTGTTTTTGTTATAAGTGCTTTTGTCGGAGCAGGTTTTGAGTATTTCTGTTCGTGGTTGCAGGAGCAGATGTTCGGCACGGTTTCATGGGACTACAGTGACACTCCGTTTAACCTTGACGGCAGAACCAATCTTATGTATGCCCTTATTTGGGGATTTCTCGGTCTTGTCTGGGTGCGTTATCTGTATCCGTGGACAGCAAAGCTTATTGAAAAAATCCCTAAAAGAGCAGGTGCAATTATTACAACATTTCTGATTGTATTTATGGCATTCAACGGCTTTATGTCCGTAACAGCTACGGCAAGATGGACTCAGAGAACAGAGGGAGTGCCTGCGTCAAACAGCTTTGAAGAATATCTCGATGAAAAATTCGATAACGAAAAGATGGAATTCCTTTTTCCGGGTATGAAAAAGGCTGCAGAGGCGGGAGTTACAACCGAGGGCGTAATTTCCAATGAAAGACCGTATCTTAATGCTACAGATCCCGATAAAGGCACAAAAATCGAACAAGGAAAAGATGTTTCCGAGATTGATTGATATCTTGAAGTGGCTATGCTTTGCACAGTCACTTTTTGCTTTTTGGCGGTATTTTAAAAATAATTTCGCCTGACTATTGAATTTTAACCGATTTTTTTATATAATTAATTAGTAATGCTTTATTTATGTCGATTCAAAGCATAAATTGGCATATTTGTCCTGACTTTGTCTGCCCACGGCACGGTTTTTGCGGCAATTTATCAAGTGGGCGGAAAGGCTATGAGTAATTATGAAAAAGGTTGCAATTATTATGGGCTCCGACAGTGATTTTCCCGTAGTATCAAAGGCTGTCAGTAAACTCAAAGAATTTGGCGTAGAGTATGAGGTTCATGTAATGAGCGCACACCGTACTCCCGATGCGGCAATTAAGTTTTCGGCAGAGGCTAAAAAGAACGGTTTTGGTGTAATCATTGCCGCAGCAGGTATGGCGGCACATCTCGCAGGTGTTCTTGCGGCAAAAACAACCCTTCCTGTGATAGGAATCCCATGTAAGTCGGCTCAGCTTGACGGTATGGATGCTCTTCTCGCAACAGTTATGATGCCTACAGGAATTCCGGTTGCAACAGTAGCAGTTGACGGTGCGGCTAACGCTGCAATTCTTGCCGTTGAAATGCTCGCACTTTCCGACGATTCTCTTGCAGAGAAACTTGAAAATATGAAAACTGATATGGAAAAAGGCGTTGCCGAAAAAGACAAGGCAATGCAGGCTAAGGTGGCAGAGCTTTGATTAAGAACTATGTAGATATTGACACAAAACTTGACAAAGTAAATGACGAGTGCGGTGTGTTCGGTATTTACCGTAATGATGACGATATCGATGTTGTTGCCGCCGCAAATGACGCACTCTACAGCCTTCAGCACAGGGGACAGCAGAGCGCAGGTATCACCGTGAATAAAGACGGTGAATTTACAACTGTCAAGGAACTCGGCATGGTGTCCGAGATTTTTACACCCAAAGCACTTGAAAAACTTCCGAACGGTAAGATTGCAGTCGGTCATGTCCGTTATACTTCATCGGAATCACTCGACCGTGCATCTAACCAGCCGCTTGTTATGCGATATATTCAGGGTTCAATCGGTATTGCAAGCAACGGCTCAATTACAAACTTCAATGAAATAAGGCAGGAGCTTGAAACAGGCGGCGCTGTTTTTCAGTCCAATTCTAATGCTGAAATTATGGCTTATGTTATTGCAACCGAAAGATGTGTAACAGACACGCTTGAAGATGCTGTTCTTTCTTCAATGAGAAAGCTCAAGGGCGCTTATTCAACTGTAATTTGCGCACCGAGCCGTCTTATCGGCTTTCGTGATATGCACGGGTTCCGTCCGCTCTGTATCGGCAAACTCAAAAACAGCTGGATTTTCACTTCAGAAAGCTGTGTTATCGACAGTCTCGGCGGTGAATTTGTCCGTGATGTTGAGCCGGGCGAAATGGTAGTAGTTGACGAAGAAGGCTTTCACAGCTACAAATTAAAGCTTTTGCCCGATAAAACATCTTTCTGCCTTTTTGAATATGTATATATCGCAAGACCGGACAGCGTAATCAACGGTGTCTGCGTACATAATGCAAGATTCAGAGCCGGTGAACTTCTTTATGACGAGTTCCCGATTGAGGCGGATATGGTGTGCGGTGTTCCCGATTCGGGACTTATTGCCGCACAGGGTTATGCAAAGGCTTCGGGTATCCCGTTCAGCACAGGTTTTGTCAAGAACAAATATATCGGCAGAACAGTAGGCTCGGGTAAAGATAAAAAGAAAAGACTTCTCAGAACAAGACTTACCGCTTTGAAGGCTAATGTTAAAGGCAAGAGAGTTGTTATTATTGATGACTCAATCGTCAGAGGTGAAACCTCAAAGCATATTGTTCGTCTTATGCGTGAGGCAGGAGCTGCCGAGGTGCATATGCTCATCAGCTCACCGCCGTTTGTATGTCCGTGCTACTTTGGTGTGGACATTCACGATAAGGAAAGCCTTATTGCAAACAAGTTGACAACAAGTGAAATCTGTGAATATATCGGTGCAGATTCACTTGGTTATCTCAGTATAAACAGTCTCAGAAAAATTGCTGAGGGTGCAAATATAGAATTCTGTGACGGTTGTTTCACGGGCAGCTATGACGCTGAAATTCCGAGAACAATCTTTGTAGATAAATACGCTAAAAAAATTAACAGAAAGTGACGGAGTGATTACAATGAACAACAGCTTTTCCGAAAGCTACAAAGCGGCAGGTGTTGATGTAACAGCAGGCTATAAGTCTGTAGAGCTTATGAAAAAGCATGTGGCACGCACAAAAATTGACGGTGTTATTTCAGGCATCGGCGGTTTCGGCGGACTTTTTGCCCCTGATTTCAAAGATATGGAAGAGCCTGTACTTGTCAGCGGTACCGACGGTGTAGGCACAAAAATCAAGCTTGCTTTTCTTCTTGACAAGCATGACACAATCGGTATTGACGCAGTTGCAATGTGCGTAAACGATGTAATTTGCTGTGGAGCAAAACCTCTTTTCTTCCTCGATTATATCGCAATCGGCAAGAACTATCCCGAAAAGGTAGCTGAAATTGTATCAGGCATTGCAGAAGGCTGTGTTCAGTCCGGTTGTGCTCTTATCGGCGGTGAAACTGCAGAGCATCCGGGTCTTATGCCTGTTGACGAATATGATGTTGCAGGTTTCAGCGTTGGTATTGCAGACAAGCCGAAGATGATTGACGGTTCAAAGCTTTGTGAGGGTGATGTACTTTTAGGACTCCGTTCTTCGGGTGTTCACTCAAACGGTTTTTCGCTTGTCAGAAAAATCTTTGATATCAACGAGGAAACAATCAACGCCGAGTATCCTGAGCTTGACAAAACTCTCGGTGAAACATTGCTCACTCCAACAAAAATTTATGTAAAACCTCTTCTCGCTCTTATGGATAAGGTTGATGTAAAGGCTGTTTCACACATTACGGGCGGCGGTTTCTATGAAAACATTCCCCGTATGCTTACAGACGGTCTTTCTGCCAAAATCAAAAAGGACAATATTCCTGTTCTTCCTATTTTCAAGCTTATGCAGAGAGTAGGTAACATCCCCGAGCACGATATGTTCAACACATTCAATATGGGTGTAGGTATGATAATCGCCGTTGCCAAGGAAGATGCAGACAAGGCTCTTGAGGTTCTTGCGGCTAACGGTGAAGACGCTGTTGTACTCGGTGAAGTAATCAGCGGTAATGACGGAGTAGTGTTTGAATAATGAAAAATATCGCAGTTCTTGTGTCGGGCGGCGGCACAAATCTTCAGGCACTTATTGACGCTCAGAACAGGGGAGAGATTAAAAACGGAAAAATCTCTCTTGTTATGTCCTCAAATCCAAACGCTTATGCACTTGAAAGAGCAAAAAACAATTCGATTGCAACTGAGGTTATCAGAAGAAAAGACTATGACGAATTTGATGAGTATGATTCTGCTGTAACCGAGCTTTTGACATCCAAGGATGTTGACCTTGTTGTTCTTGCGGGATTTATGACTATTCTCGGAAAGCAGTTTATTTCTGCTTTTGAAAACAGAATAATCAATATCCATCCGTCGCTTATTCCGTCATTCTGCGGCGAGGGCTATTACGGACTCAGAGTTCATGAGGAGGCTCTTAACAGAGGCGTCAAGGTAACGGGTGCTACCGCACATTTTGTAAACGAAGTGTGCGACGGCGGTCCCATTATCATTCAGAAAGCCGTTGAAATTCAGAACGGTGACACACCCGAAATTCTTCAGAAAAGAGTTATGGAACAGGCTGAATGGAAGATTCTTCCAAGGGCGGTTTCGCTTTTCTGCGAAGATAAAATTATAGTAAAAGGCAATAAAACCGAAATTCTTGATTAACGGAGGAAAAATATGAAACCTGTATCACTTTACAATGACATTGCTTCAACTTCATATCCGGGCAGAGGCATTGTAATCGGCAAAAGTGCAGACGGCTCAAAGGCTGTTATTGCATACTTCATTATGGGCAGAAGCGAAAACAGCAGAAACAGAGTGTTTGCAGAAACCGAGGACGGCATCAAAACTCAGGCTTTTGATCCGTCAAAGCTTGTTGATCCGTCACTTATCATCTATTCTCCAGTAAGAGTTCTCGGCAACAAAACTATCGTTACTAACGGTGACCAGACAGATACTGTTTATGACCTTATGAATGAAGGTCAGACATTTGAACAGTCACTCACAACAAGAGAGTTTGAGCCTGACGGTCCTAACTACACTCCTCGAATTTCTGGTATCGTTGAGTGTGAAAACGGCAAGATGAACTATGCAATGTCAATTCTCAAAAGTGCAGACGGCAATCCCGATTGTTGCGAAAGATACACATTTACATATGACAAGCCGATAAATGGTCTTGGCAGATTCATTCACACATATATGAGTGACGGCAATCCGCTTCCGAGCTTTGAGGGTGAACCTACACTCGTAGAAATCGGTAACGATGATATTGACACATTTGCCGAGAAAATCTGGAATTCTCTCAATGAGGATAACAAGGTTTCACTTTTTGTACGCTATATTGACATTGCTTCAAATAAGGCAGAGTCAAGAATTATCAATAAAAACAACTAATTTATTTTTCGGAAAGGATGAATCCAATGAACGAACTTGCTTTAAAATACGGCTGTAACCCGAATCAGAAGCCTTCGAGAATTTTCATGCAGGATGGCAAAGATCTTCCTGTTGAGGTTCTCAATGGCAAACCCGGTTATATCAACTTTCTTGATGCATTTAACTCATGGCAGCTCGTAAAGGAACTCAAAGCGGCAACAGGTCTTCCTGCAGCTGCGTCATTCAAGCATGTAAGTCCTGCCGGTGCGGCAGTTGCAACCGAGCTTTCTGACACACTCAAGAAAATCTACTTTGTAGATGACCTTGAACTTTCTCCGATTGCAAGCGCATATGCAATGGCAAGAGGTGCAGACAGAATGTCGTCATACGGTGACTGGGTGGCTCTTTCCGATACTTGCGATGTTCAGACTGCAATCCTCCTCAAGAGAGAGGTTTCTGACGGTATTATTGCTCCTGACTATACTCCCGAGGCTCTTGAAATTCTCAAGTCAAAAAAGAAAGGCAACTATAATGTCGTAAAAATCGACCCGAACTATGTTCCTGCTCCTATTGAGCATAAGGATGTTTTCGGTATTACATTTGAACAGGGCAGAAATGAACTCAAAATTGACGAAGAAATGCTCCTTCAGAACATTGTAACAGATAATAAGAATTTTACAGAGGATGCTAAGCGTGACCTTCTTGTTGCTCTTATCACTCTTAAATATACTCAGTCTAATTCTGTTTGCTACGCAAAGGGCGGTCAGGCAATCGGTGTAGGCGCAGGTCAGCAGTCAAGAATTCACTGCACAAGACTTGCAGGCAATAAGGCTGATATCTGGTATCTCAGACAGCATCCGAAGGTTATGAACCTTCCGTTTGTTGACAACATCCGTCGTCCCGACAGAGATAACACTATTGATGTTTACATCTCTGATGATTATGAGGATGTGCTTGCCGACGGTATATGGCAGCAGTTCTTCAAAACTAAGCCCGAACCTCTTACAAAGGAAGAGAAAAAGGCTTGGCTTGCAACATTTGACGGTGTTTCACTCGGTTCTGACGCATTCTTCCCATTCGGTGACAACATTGAAAGAGCAAAGCGTTCAGGTGTTAAATTTGTTGCACAGCCCGGCGGTTCAATTCGTGATGATAATGTTATTGAAACCTGCAATAAGTACAATATGACAATGTCATTTACGGGTATTCGTCTTTTCCATCACTGATAGAGGTGCGGTTATGAAAATTTTAATGATTGGTTCGGGCGGCAGAGAGCACGCTTTAATTAAAAAGCTTCTTGAAAGTCCTAAATGCACAAAGCTTTATTGCGCTCCCGGCAACGGCGGTATTTCAAGAGATGCCGAGCTTGTTAATATCGGAGTTATGGATAAAGAAAATATGGTTAAGTTTGCAAAGGACAATGCAATTGACCTCGTTTTTGTAGCTCCTGATGATCCGCTTGCTGACGGTATGGTTGACGCTATGCAGGAGGCTGGAATCAGAGCATTCGGTCCTAATGCAAATGCCGCTATTATTGAGGCGTCAAAGGTTTTCTCAAAAAATCTTATGAAGAAATACGGCATACCTACTGCAAAGTATGAAGTATTCAATGACGCTCAGAAAGCAATTGACTATATAAAGAACGAAAATACCGCTCCCGTTGTTGTAAAGGCTGACGGTCTTGCACTCGGCAAGGGTGTAATTATTGCTCAATCTGTTGATGAGGCAATTGAAGCAGTCAAAGAAATTATGGAGGACAAGAAGTTTGGCGACTCAGGTAACAATATCGTTATCGAAGAGTTTCTTACAGGTCCCGAGGTTTCTGTTCTTGCATTTACAGATGGTAAGTGCGTAAAACCTATGGTCAGCTCAAAAGACCACAAGCGTGCTTTTGATAATGACGAAGGTCTTAACACAGGCGGTATGGGCACAATCAGCCCGAACCCGTATTATACAGACGAGATTGCCAAGGAATGTATGGATACAATCTTTATCCCTACAATTGAGGCGATGAATAAAGAGGGCAGACCTTTTAAGGGTTGTCTGTACTTTGGACTTATGATTACACCGAACGGTCCAAAGGTTATTGAATACAATGCCCGTTTCGGCGATCCTGAGGCTCAGGTTGTTCTTCCAAGACTTAAAACTGACCTTGTAGATATCTGTGAGGCTGTTATTGACGAAAAGCTTTCCGACCTTGACATTGAATGGGACAACGGTGCTGCAGCTTGTGTTGTTATGGCAAGCGGCGGATATCCTGTTTCATACAAAAAGGGTATAGAGATGTTCGGTCTTAATGATAACGGCGGTGTCGATGGCGCAATTGTTTATCATGCCGGCACAAAGTACGAAAACGGAAAGTTCTATACAAACGGCGGTCGAGTTCTCGGTGTTACTGCAACAGCGGATACACTTGATGAGGCACTCGAAAAGGCATATGCCGCAGTAGAAAAAATTTCCTTTGAAGGCGCTCATTACAGACACGATATCGGCAAAACTAAATAATATATTAAGAGCCACTCTTAACGAGCGGCTCTTTTTTTAGCCTGCATTTTTAATCTGCAGTCTTAATTTGTCTGAAATCATGGCAATAAATTCGCTGTTTGTGGGCTTTCCTCTGTCGTTGTGGATTGTATATCCGAAATATGAGTTCAGAACATCAATGTCGCCTCGATCCCATGCAACCTCAATTGCGTGTCTTATAGCTCTTTCAACCCGTGAAGAAGTTGTTTCGTACTTTTTGGCAACCGACGGATAGAGCTGTTTTGTCACGGCATTGATAATTTCAGGATGCTCAACAGACATAATGATTGAATCACGCAGATAGTGATAGCCTTTGATGTGAGCCGGAACTCCTATTTCATGGAGAATATCGGTCACTTTCATTTCAATTCCGAAAGCGTCAATAATTCTTCCTCTGCCAAAATTATTTTTCTTGCTCAAATCCGACAAATCGCTGATAATGCTGCTTAATTCGGAAATGTTATACGGCTTCAACACAAAATATGATGCACCCGAATTCATAATTTCACGCTCCAGAACAGGGCTGTGAAAAGAGGAATATACCATAAAAACAGGTACTTTTGTGTTCTGCCTTGTGACGCTCCTCATTACTCCGATTGCGTCAAGCCTTGTCATAAATGAATCCATCAGCACAACATCAGGGTTTTCTCTTTTAATTTTATCGCACAATTCTTCTCCGTCTTTTGCGCAGAAAATAACGGAAATATTCTTACTCTGTAAGATATTAAGATTTTCCTGCGTAAATTCGGAAGCGTCATCGGTTACGATTAGTTTTATTTTGTTGTTCATTGTGATTTCCCCCAGTAATTTTTGTTGTACTAATATTACCACAAAATGGTAAAGTTGGCAATACCTTCCACAAAACTTTTTTAAAAAATTGGGAAATTCTTTTTTAATCTTGCCCTATACAATATGAAACAAACAAGTAATCATACATTTAGTGCTGATTATTGTAACATTCTGCCATATATTGTGCGAAAACGCCGTAGCCTTCTCTCGGATTGTTGAGAAAAACATGAGTAACGGCACCCACAATTTTGTCGTTTTGGACTATCGGACTGCCGCTCATACCCTGAACAATACCGCCGCAATTTTCGAGTAATCTGCTGTCGGTTATTTTTATGACAAAATTTTCATTTGATGTCATATCACGGTTGCAAATTCTTTTGATTTCAATTTCATATTCCTGCGGTGTATTTCCTACAAGCGTTGTTACCATAACAGCCTTTCCTGTTTTAACTTCATCGTCATTCGCAATCAGATATTTCTTGTTTCTTTTATAATTTTCACTCGTTAAATCTCCGAAAATTCCTAAAGGAGAGTTTACGCTCAAATTACCAAGCCGAACATCTGTAAAATATCCGCAGAAGCTGCCGGCTTTACCGCAGACGCTTTTATCAATTCCGCTGATTTGAGCCTGAACTGTTTCACCTGATTTTAACGGTAACAAAGCAGCCGTGTCACAGTCGCATATTCCGTGACCGAGTGCGGCAAAATAATTATGGCTGTCATCATAATAGGTCATAGTTCCGATACCTGCACAGCTGTCACGAACCCACGCACCGAGGAGATATACTCCCACGGTATTTTTAATCGGCAAAACGGTTTTATTTTCGGTTTTGCCGTTTCTATCAATTTCGACAGTAATTTCATTGCCGTTTGATTTTTCAATTTCAGATTTTAATTCTTCATTTGTGCTGATTTTTGTATTATTTACTTTCTTTATAATATCGTTTACTTTAAGTCCGCCGTCTTTTGCGGGGCAAACATATTTTTCACCGTCATAGTAGCTTTCAAGCTTGATTATCATTGCTCCGTTAGCATAAAATTTAACTCCGAAAGCCTCACCGCCGATGTAAACCTCATTTTTATCATCAGCGGCATAAGGCGAAAAAGTCGAAACAGTAAATAATAATGTGAAAATCAGGGCAACTGATATAATTTCTTTAAATTTTCGCAAAAAATTCACCTTCTTTCCGTTGCCTTTATTATGATTTGCATTTATAATATAGATTAGTGCGTTGATGAAAATATTAAAAATGTTACTGGCAGAGGATTTTCTAAAAAGGCGATAAACAGCCGTGCATTGTAAATTATTTTCTGAAATTATATCATTTTCTTATTATGAGGTATATATGGAAAACATAAATTCTAACCTTGTCGGTCTTACCGATTCCGAAGTTCAAAAGCGTATAGATGAAGGAAAGGTAAATATTTCAACTAATATTAAAACCAAATCAATCAAAAGAATATTTTGTGATAACATTTTTACGCTTTTCAATCTGATAAATGTAATTTTGCTTGCGGCATTGATTTTTGTGGGTTCACACAAGAATATGCTTTTTATCGGTGTTGTTATAGCAAATATAATTATAGGTATAGTTCAGGAGATTCGTTCCAAAATAAGCGTTGACAAGCTGACTATTTTGTCTGAGAAAAAAATCAATGTTCTCAGAAACGGTAAAATTGCAGAAATAAGTAAAGATGAGATTGTTCTTGATGATATTCTTGTGCTTTCAAGAGGAAGCCAGATTCCTGCCGACTGCATTGTATGCGACGGTAGCTGCAGAGTCAACGAAAGTTTGCTTACAGGCGAATCAAATCTCATTGAAAAAAATGTCGGAGATGAACTTCTTTCAGGCAGTTTTATTGCGGCAGGAAAATGCTATGCTCAGGCTGTAAAGGTCGGAGCCGATTGCTATGCCGCTAAGATAAATAACGAAGCCAAATATATTAAAAAAGTAAATTCTCAGATTATGGAGTCATTCAATTTCATTATCAAAATCTGTACATTTGTACTTTTCCCGATTGGCATTGCATTTTTTATTCGACAATTCACCCTGCCCGATGCAACATTGCAGTCTGCTGTAATCAGCACTGTTGCGTCGCTTGTCGGTATGATTCCAAAGGGAATGATTCTTCTTACAAGTTCTGTTCTTGCAGTATCAATTATCAGGCTTTCATCCAAAAAGGTGCTTGTACAAGAAATGTATTGCATTGAAACACTTGCAAGAGTTGATGTGCTATGTCTTGATAAAACGGGAACGCTTACAACAGACGAAATGACAGTAACAGGCGTTATTCCATTTGGGGCTGATGACAATAAAATCAAGAAAGCACTTTCTTCAATTGTAAAAGCGTCCGATGAACTAAATGCAACTTTGTATGCACTGCGTGACTATTCGGATTCCGTTTCACCGTATGAGTGCAGTAAATTCTGCGATTTTTCGTCCGAAACAAAATGGTCGGGAGGTACATTTGAAAACGGCAAAACCTACATAGTCGGTGCGACTGAATGTATTTTAAAAAGCAGAGAAAAGTATTCCGAGGTGTATTCTGAGATTGAAAAGATAAATCAAACCGTCAGAATCCTTGTTCTTGCCGAAAGCGATAGTGAACCGGACAAAGACTCATTGCCTGATGATTTAAAACCGCTTGCACTCATTCTTATCAAGGATAAACTTCGTGATAATGTAAATGAAACGGTAAAATATTTTAAGGAACAGGGTGTCACCTTAAAGGTTATTTCAGGCGACAGCGTTAAAACTGTTAAAAATATTGCGCTTGACACAGGAATTGAGGGTGCAGAAAATGCAATCGATATGTCAACCGTGACAACAGATAAAGAGCTTGAAGATGCGGCAGAGCGTTGTAATGTGTTTGGCAGAGTAACTCCGGCTCAAAAGAAAAAGCTTGTGGTTGCCCTTAAAAAGCACGGACATTCGGTTGCTATGACAGGTGACGGAGTAAATGATGTTCTCGCACTCAAAGAGGCGGATTGCTCCGTAGCTATGGCGTCAGGCAGTGATGCCGCACGAAATGTGTCACAGCTTGTACTTGTCAATAATGACTTTGGCGCAATGCCGAGCGTTGTGGCAGAGGGCAGACGAACAATCAATAACCTTGAACGAAGCTCTGCACTCTATCTTGTAAAGACGATTTATTCGGTTATACTCTCAATTTTCTTCATATTCTTCCGCACAGGATATCCCTTTGAACCGATACAGCTTACGCTTGTCGGTGCATTAACGGTTGGATTGCCATCATTTGTTCTCGCACTTCAACCGAATAAAGATATAGTAAAAGGTAATTTCACCGTAAATATAATAGCAAGATCACTCCCAACAGCTTTTTGTATTTCGGCAGATACAATATTACTCGCAATTTTAAAGTATATGACAGATATGCCACAGGCACAGTTTTCAACTCTCTGCGTATATCTTACTGCATTTTCATGTATGTTGCTTGTAATCAGATTATCAATCCCGTTCAATCCGCTCAGAGCCGTTATGGTCATCGGATGTTCCGCAGGAATAATAATCGGTTCAATCTTCTTCGGCGGATTGTTCTCACTTGCACCGCTTACATTTGAAAACATCATATTGCTTGTAATCTTTGCTGTAGGCACATTTGTTGTATTTAATATATTCTACAATATAGCACAGCACTATATAGAAAAATTCAAAAAGGAAAGTCATCTTAAACTGACTGCAAAAAGAAATGCAAATAAACAAAAACGCTGAAAAATTAATCAGACAACTGAATAATCAAGGCTATGAGGCTTTTATAGTAGGCGGTTGTGTTCGTGATTATCTTCTCGGATTGACTCCGCATGATACAGATATTTGTACAAACGCTTTGCCCGAGCAGACAAAAAAATGCTTTGAGGCTTATCGTACGTTTGATACAGGTATCAAACACGGCACAATTTCCGTTGTATGCGGCGGTGAAGTCTATGAAATCACAACCTACCGTATTGACGGTGATTATTCCGATAACCGTCATCCGGACAGCGTAAGCTTTACACGAAACATAAACGAAGATTTGCAACGCCGTGACTTTACGGTAAATGCAATGGCATATAACGCTGAATACGGTCTTGTCGATCCATACGGCGGTAAAAATGACCTTAAAGATAAAGTTATCCGTTGTGTCGGAAATCCCGATACACGCTTTAACGAGGATGCTCTGCGAATCTTGCGGGCATTACGCTTTGCCTCTGTTTACGGATTTTCAATTGAAGAGAACACATCAAAGTCTATATTTAAAAATGCAGACTTGCTAAAAAACATTGCAACAGAGCGTGTGACTTCGGAATTTCTAAAGCTCATCTGCGGTAAGGATGCCGTAAAAATTCTTGACGCTTACCGAGAAACTATTGCTGTTATTATCCCTGAAATTACCGTTATGTTCAATTTCAATCAGAACAACATTCATCATTCGTATGATTTGTGGCAACATACCCTGACTGCACTCGGTACAATTGAACCGAATCCCATATTTCGTATGACAATGCTCCTGCATGACATCGGCAAGCCTCCTGTTAAAACCACCGACAACAGCGGTCAATCGCATTTTCAGGGACATCAGCTTGAAAGTAAAAAAATTGCAGACAAAATTCTGCACAGACTAAGATTACCGTCTGATTTTATTAACAAAACTCTTCTGCTAATTGAATATCATGATGTCCGCTTTAACGGCAGTAAAAAGCTTATGAAAAAGGTTATGAATGTACTCGGTACAGAACTTACAAAGCAGTTGTTAGAGGTCGAATACGCCGATATATCTGCCCAGTCTGAATATCAGCGAGAAGAAAAACTCGGATATCTTGAAACGGCTAAAACACATCTTAATGAAATAATCAAAGATAACGAATGTTTTAAGCTGAGTCAGCTTGATATCAACGGCAAAGATGTTTTAAACCTTGGCGTAAAAGAGGGAAGAGATGTTGGAAATATTCTCGATTATCTGCTAATGCTTGTGGTAGATGCAAATGTTCCAAACAAAAAATCAATTCTCATATCAAAAGCCAAAGAATATATTTACGGTAATCAAATAAATAAGTAATTAAAAAAAGAGGATTTCAGCGAAAACTGAAATCCTCTGATTTTTGTTTAAAATTAAAGAACCTTTGATAAAAATTCCTTTAAACGGTCGTCCTGCGGATTATTGAAGAACTCCTGCGGATTGTTCTTTTCTTTGATAACACCGTCGTCAATAAATACAACATCGGTTGCAACTTCTTTTGCAAAGCCGATTTCGTGAGTAACAACAACCATTGTCATACCTGCCTTGGCAAGCTCTTTCATAACATCAAGAACTTCGCCGACCATTTCGGGGTCAAGCGCAGATGTCGGCTCGTCAAAGAGGAGAACATCGGGATTCATAGCAAGTGCTCTTACAATTGCAATACGCTGTTTCTGACCGCCTGAAAGCTGATTCGGATATGCGTTTGCCTTTTCGGCAAGTCCTACACGCTCCAAAAGATCCATAGCGTCTTTTTTAGCCTCATCTTTGCTTTTGCCAAGAAGCTTGACGGGAGCCATTGTAAGGTTGTCAATAACAGTCTTGTGGGGGAAAAGGTTAAACTGCTGGAACACCATTCCCATTTTTTGACGGTGAACATTTATATTAACCTTTGGATCCGTAATATCGGTACCCTCAAAGAAAATGTGACCGCCTGTCGGTTCTTCAAGTCTGTTAAGGCAACGGAGAAAAGTTGATTTACCCGAGCCTGACGGACCGAGAACAACAACTACATCGCCTTTAAAAATGTCAATATCAATACCTTTAAGAACCTGAATATCCTTACCGAATGATTTTTCAAGTCCTCTTACGGAGATCAATGCGTTATCTTTCACTCTTTTTCAATCTCCTTTCAAATCTTCTAAGGATGTACGAAAGCACAAGTACAATTACAAGGTAAATCAATGCAACCGTAATAAGCGGGAAGAATGCCTCGTAAGTTCTTGAACGAATCATATTACCAATATATGTGATATCTGCAAGCGCAACATAACCTGCAACCGAAGTTTCTTTGAGAAGCGTAATAATTTCATTGCCGAGTGCAGGAAGAACATTTTTAATTGCCTGCGGAAGAACGACCATTGTCATTGTCTGTCTGTTGTTAAAACCGAGTGAACGGCTTGCCTCAGTCTGACCGATGTCAACAGCCATAATGCCCGAACGAACAATTTCTGCAACATAAGCGGCAGAGTTCATACCAAATGCAATGATTGCGGCAAAGATACCGTTTCTTACAGATGCAAGAATAATGTAATACATAATCATCAACTGAACTACAACAGGTGTGCCTCTGATAACAGTAATGTAGATGTTGCAAATCACATTAAAGAATTTCAGAACGCAATCACCAAAGCTCCTGCATTTTCTCTTTCCAAGCTGAATATCGTGAGTAGCTCTTACAAGAGCAATGACAAAACCGATAATAACACCGATAATACCTGCAAACAATGTAATTTCAAGGGTTACAAGCAAACCGCTTAAAAGCTGCTGCCATCTGTTATCTGTGATGAATGTGTTTTTAAAGCTTTCGCCGAGATTGCCGAACAAACTGCCCGACGCACTGTCGTTTACGATAATAACCTGAGTTGTGTTTGCATATGAAGTTGAAAAGTCGATATTTTTTCTTCTCTCCGGTGTGTCGGTCATACCTGCCATACCGAAATCGTCTTTGCCTGTCTGAACAGCAGTGATAACAGAATCAAATTCCATATCATCAATAACAAGTTTTTTACCGAGCTTGTCACAGATTGCTGTAGCCATCATCGGATCAAGACCGACAATTTTACCGCCTTCAACATATTCATACGGTGGAAAAGCAGCGTTCGTAGCCATATGAAGTTCACCGTCATACTTGATATCCTTAGGTGATTCATAGGGTACGGTATCAGTATTACCCTCTATGTAATAGCTTTTGATTTTGTCCAGAACGCCCTCGTCTTTAAGCTCTGCAAGAGCTTTGTCGATTTTTTCGGTGAGTTCATGATTTTCCTTTGAAATGCAGATTGCATACTGCTCTTCCGCAAAAGGTTCATCAAGAATTTTTAGTCCTGCATTTGCTTTTACAAATTCCTTTGCCGGTTCACTGTCAATTACAACACAGTCGATTTTATTCTGTGTAAGAGCTACGATAGCGTCGGCACCCTTGCTGTAACGCATAACCTTGGTGCCGTCAGCCTCATAGTCAGATACAAAAGTATCGCCTGTTGTACCATTCTGAACACCTACGGATGCTCCCTTGATATCATCGGCGGTTTTAATTTCCTTAACCGATGAATCACCGCATCCCGTGAACAGAAAAACAGTAGAGAACAGCATTGAAATCAGTACCAATAAAGTAACTGTCTTTTTCATTGTTTTCCTCTTTTTCTTTCTCTTAAAATATTTATTTGCAAATCTTTATCAGATTCTTGCAACGCCTGATTCAATTGCAGCCTTCTTAACAGCCTCAGCAACAGTTTTGCCGATTCTCTTGTCAAATGCCTCGGGAAGAATATAATCTGCATTAAGCTCTTCATCGCTTACGAGTGAAGCAATTGCAAAAGATGCGGCAACCTTCATTTCTTCGTTAATATCGCTTGCACGGCAGTCGAGAGCACCTCTGAAAATACCCGGAAAAGCAAGTACATTGTTAATCTGGTTAGGGAAGTCGCTTCTGCCTGTACCTACAACAGCCGCACCTGCCTTTTTAGCAATGTCAGGCATAATCTCAGGAGTCGGATTAGCCATAGCAAAAAGAATAGGATCCTTAGCCATTGACTTAACCATTTCTTCGCTTACGCAACCTGCGGCAGAAATTCCGAGGAATACATCAGCACCCTTCATTGCATCTGCAAGCGAGCCCTCAAGGTGAGAAAGGTTAGTAATTTCAGCCATTTCCTGTTTAACAGCGTTAAGTCTTGGATCACCCTTGCAGATAATACCCTTACTGTCGCAAAGCGTAATGTCCTTTACACCCATATTGAGAAGGTGCTTTGCAATTGCAATACCTGCCGCACCTGCACCGTTCATAACAACCTTGATTTCGTCAAGCTTCTTGTGAACAAGCTTGAGTGAGTTGATAAGACCTGCGGCAACAATAACAGCAGTACCGTGCTGGTCGTCGTGGAAAATCGGAATATCGCACTTCTCTTTGAGTTTCTTTTCAATTTCAAAGCATCTCGGAGCGGCAATATCCTCAAGATTGATTCCGCCGAATGAACCGCTGATAAGGTAAATTGCGTTTACAATTTCGTCAACATCCTTGCTCCTTACGCAAATAGGGAACGCGTCAACATCGCCGAATTCCTTAAAAAGCGCACATTTGCCCTCCATAACAGGCATACCTGCCTCAGGACCTATGTCACCAAGACCGAGAACAGCTGTACCGTCGGTTACAACGGCAACAAGGTTGTTTCTTCTTGTGAGTTCAAAAGACTTGTCATAGTCCTTCTGAATTTCAAGACACGGTTCTGCAACACCCGGAGTATAGGCAAGAGAGAGGTCTTCAGCCGAGTTAATCGGAACTCTTGAAACAACTTCAATCTTACCGTTCCACTCATAGTGTTTTTTGAGTGATTCTTTTCTGATATCCATATCGGTAACTCCTTATAATAAATTCCCTCTCATTATACCCCTAAAAAGCCGTTATATCAAGTAAAAATCACAAAATTCATTTGACTTTTGTACAAAAAAGGTATAAAATAAATGTGTGAGTGTGTTGAACAGCTGCGAGCAGCTGCCGAAAGGTACTGTGCGAGGAAAGTCCGGGCTTCACAGAGCAATAATAACGGCTAACGGCCGCCGGAGGCGACTCCAGGGATAGTGCAACAGAAAATTACCGCCATTATATGGTAAGGATGGAAAGGTGAGGTAAGAGCTCACCGGAGGGCAGGAAACTGCTCTGCCGTGTAAACCCTATTTGAAGCAACACCGTGGTAGGACATTATGCGCTTGCTCGGCGTGTCCTTAGGAGGTGGCATCGAGCAGATTCGGTAACGGTCTGCCAAGATAGATGGCTGTTCACGACAAAACCCGGCTTATAGACACAGTCGCATATTAAGGCACCTTTTATGGGTGCTTTAATATTATTGTCGAATCTTGGTAATTTGTATAAAAATTATGTGCTTTTGCAACCTGCTGTTTTAAAGCGTTGCATTTGTGTTGCTCTTTACCGTACTTTATGCCTGAAACCTATTGAAATTGATTTAATTTATTGGTTTCGGTCGATTGATTCGACACATTGTAGAGTTTTGAAATTAATTTGAAAGGTGTGTAAAAATTTGAAAACAAAATCAAAAATACTCAGCGCAATATTGAGCGTGAGCATCCTGTCGGCAAGTCTATCTGCCTTTGTATCCGGTTCACTCGGTGTTCAGGCGGCAGAAAGCTCGCCAACCGTATCGGCTAATAAGTACAGACTCAAAGATAATATTCAGGACGGTGTAATTTTACATTGTTTCGACTGGACTTATAACGATATTAAGGCTGAATTGCCTAAAATTGCAAAAGCAGGATTTACAAGTATACAGACTTCTCCGGCACAGCCAAACGGAACAGGTACTTGGTATTGGTTATATCAGCCAATTTCATTCAGTATCGGAACAAATGGTGTCGGCACAAAGGCTGAACTTCAGTCGCTTTGTGATGAGGCAGAAAAGTACGGAATCAAGATTATTGTCGATGTTGTCGCTAACCATTTGAGAGGCGATCACAACAACATAGATGACGATTTAAAGCCATCCGAGTATTGGCATACCTTCGGCGGAGGTATTGACTGGAAAAACCGTTGGCAGGTAACACACGGCTCGATTGGCATGCCGGACATTGCAACCGAAAATCCATATGTTCAGCAAAAAGTCTGCAACTATGTTCAGGAACTCAAGTCGGTAGGTGTTGACGGACTTCGTTGGGACGCTGCAAAACACATTGGCGTTCCGAGCGAGGGCGACGATTTCTGGAAATCGGTAACACAGTACGGTCTTTATAACTACGGCGAAATTCTCGGTGGTCCCGATGACCGTTCGACAGGCAATGAAGACATTATGAAAGAGTATACCGATTATATTTCTGTCACAGACAGTAATTACGGCAAAGAACTCCGTGATTCGTTTAATTCGGGCAAAGCTCCTAATTCAAGCGGAAACTGGAGTGAAAAAGGCATTTCAAACGATAAGCTTCTTTATTGGGGTGAAAGCCATGATACATGGTCAAACAACAAAGACTGGGGCTTTTCAAATGAAATGAGTCAGAATGTTATTGACCGTGCCTATGCGGTTGCTGCAAGCCGTAATAAGGTTACTGCTCTTTATTTTTCCCGTCCTTCTTCAACAAACAAAGAAAGTATCAAAATGGGAGAAAAAGGCTCAACTCATTTCACCAGCAGTGAGGTTGCCCAAATCAATAAGTTCCATAATGCAATGGACGGCAAAGCCGATTACTACACTGTATCAGACGGTTGTTCTGTAATTACCCGTAAAGACGGCGGTGCTGTTATTGTAAAAGGCAGCGGAAGCGGCGAAGTATCGGTAGAAAACGGCGGCGGTTACGCTAAACCCGGCACATACACAGACGCTGTTTCAGGCAACACATTTACAATTACATCAAGCACCATTTCAGGTACAATAGGTTCATCAGGTATAGCTGTTGTCTATGAAGCAGAACCCGAAGAACCTTCAGCGTCGGTAACTCCGGGTTCAACAAACTACAATACTGATGAGCTCACACTTACACTCAATTTCAAGGACGCAAAAAATGCTCAGTATTCAATAGATAACGGTGAATTTGTAAACTATACAAACGGTCAGCAGATTACAATCGGCACAAACCTTCCATACGATACAGTAACCACAGTAACAGTAAAGGCAAGTGACGGCAAGACAACATCCGATCCGGAAACATATACATATACAAAAATAGACCCGAATGCCGTAAAGGTTGTTGCTTATGATAACTCATCAACAAAGTGGTCAAAGGTCAATGCATATTTCTGGAGTGATGACAATAAAGAAATGACATCATGGCCGGGCAAGAAAATGACCGACAAGGGTAATGATATTTTTGATATTGAAGTGCCTGATGGTGCAGAATATGTAATTTTCAACAATGGCAACAGTCAGACAGATGACCTCAGGATTGCGGACGGTAATAAAATTTACAGCAACGGTTCTTGGCAGAACTATTCGACTGTAAAACCTACTCAGCCGACAACAGCTCCAACCACAACTGTTCAGCCAACAACCGCAACACAGCCTGCTACAACTCAGCCTGTTACGACTCAGCCTGTTACAACACAGCCTGCCACGACTCAGCCGGTAACTGAACCTTCAAACAGGATTCTTATCGGTGATGTTGATTTAAACGGAACAATTACAATCAGCGATTCAACAGAAGCACAAAGATATATTTCTCACATATCGACTTTAAGTGATGATGCTCTCATTGCGGCTGATGTAAACAAAGATTCTGTTATTTCGATTAAAGATGCAACTTCAATTCAGGCTTATGTTGTTAAACTTACTGTTGAAGACTCATACTGCGGTACTTACACAGGCAATATTGAACCTACTCAGCCTGCAACAACCGTGACAGAGCCAACGACCGAACCGACTTCAATTCAGACAAAGAATTATGTTTATTTCAATAATACAGATAACTGGTCAACAGTGAATATTTATGTATGGAGTTCAACAGATTCTAATTATATGAGCTGGCCGGGTGAGGCTATGGAAAGTATTGGTAACAATACATACAGATTTGAACTTCCTGACGGCGTAGATTACGCTATATTCAATGACGGTTCAACACAGACAGGTGATTTAAAAATCCCCGATGTGAATATGATTTACTCAAACGGACAGTGGAGTAAATACTCTGAATAAAATTTAATAAGATTATATAAGAGCCGCCCCATTGATTAAGTGCTTTTTGCCTTTTTGATTTTTCATTATATTGGGGCGGCATTATTTCTTGGTGAAATCACAATACAAAATAAACCGGCAGTAAACAATCCGATTAGTTTCTGCCGGTTTATTTATCTATTCGATTTTTCAATGATTTTTTCGGCACATTTAATGCCGTCAACTGCTGCAGAGATAATTCCGCCTGCATAGCCTGCGCCCTCGCCGCACGGATACAATCCTTCAATAAGTACACTTTCAAGTGTATCTGTTTTTCTCATTATTCTGACAGGGGAAGAGCTTCTGCTCTCAACGCCGGTCAAAACAGCGTCACCGTCATCAAATCCGTGTAACATTCTGCCCATTTTCACAATGCCCTGAGCCATAGAAGTGCAGACATATTCAGGCAAAATCTCGTTCAGATTTGAAAATTCATAATTCGGACCGATACTTGGCTTTACATCACCGAGATGTGTGGATTTTCTGTTATTAAGAAAATCGTCAACTCTTTGTATGGGTGCATTATAATTTTCACCGCCGGCAACGAATGCTTTTGATTCAAGCTTTCTCTGCAAATACATTCCGGCAAGCGGATGGTCGGATTCATAATCATCCGGGTTTATTCCTACAAGCAACGCTGAATTTGAATTTTCGGCATTTCGTGCAAATTCACTCATACCATTGGTGCAAAGTCTGTTTTCTTCGCTTGATGCATTGACAACCTTGCCTCCCGGACACATACAAAACGTATACACACCCCGTCCGTTATCAAGGTGTGTACTCAGCTTATAATTTGCCGAGCCGAGTTTTTTATTGCCCGCAAACCTGCCGTATTGTGCCTTATCAACTTTTTGACGAAGATGTTCAATTCTTGCTCCTACCGAGAAAGGCTTTGCCTCAATCGGCAACTTTAAATCATAAAGCATCTCAAAAGTATCCCTTGCACTGTGACCGATTGCAAGAATAACATTGTCTGTTTCTATAATTTCATTGCCGTTTTCGGTTTCAACAGTTATAGCTTTAAGCTTGTTATCACTAAAAGCCATTGAAACAAGCTTCGTTTCAAACATAACCCTTCCGCCGAGTTCAATAATCTCGTTGCGGATATTTTTTATTGTGCCTTTTAGCATATCCGTTCCGATATGTGGCTTTGCGTTATAGAGAATTTCATCGGGTGCGCCGTGGCTTACAAATTCTTCAAGCACCTTGCGTTGTCTTATATCTTTTGTACCTGAATTTAGTTTGCCGTCAGAAAATGTTCCCGCACCGCCTTCGCCGAACTGAACATTTGAAGTTGTGTCAAGCAGACCGCTTGTCCAGAACCTGTTCACATCGGCAGTTCGCCTGTCAACATCACGACCTCTTTCAATAAGAATTGGATTTGCACCGCTTCTTGCCAGAATAAGTGCCGCAAACAATCCTGCCGGACCAGCCCCGACAATAACAGGGGAGGGCGCATTGCCAAATTTCATCTGATTATATTCATACTTTCTCGCAATTTGAGCGTTACCGCATTTTTTACATACCTTTTCCTCGTTGATATTAAGTTCAGCGTCAACGGTTGTAAGAAAGTAGATATTATCCTTTTTTCTTGCGTCAACCGATCTGCGAAAAATCTTAACGCTTTTTATGGCTTTTTCTTCAATTCTCAGTTGTTTAGCCACTGCCTTGCGAACCGATTTATCATCGTAGTCAAGGCTTAAATGTATATTGCTTACTCTGATCATAAATTTTCTCCTGCAATAATTCCGCCGGCAAATGCAAAATGAAGATTAAATCCTCCGCATTCACCGCAAAGGTCAATCGCCTCACCGCATACAAAAAGATTTTTTACAATTTTACTCATCATAGTGTTTTCGTCAATCTCTTTGCCCAAAACACCGCCCAAAGCACATTGTGCGTGTGAAAAATCTTCTTTTCCGCTTACTGTAAATGACATTGATTTTATTGTTTTGCAAATTCCTGATACTTCGTCTTTTGAAAGCTTGGAACAAATCTTTGACAAATCAACTCGGCTGATTTTCAGAATTGCCTGTCCGATTCTCTTCTGAAAAATTCCTGTCAAAAGCTGTTCACACGGCAAATCAGAAAACAATGATATATGTTGTCTGATTATTTTAATCAGCTCATTTTCCGAATAATCGGGCAATAAATCAAGCACTATTTTGTCGTTTTGTTTAGCAAACAATGAAAGATTGAACACGCAAATTCCCGACAGCGAATTCTCGGTAAATTGAATTTCGCCTGTTTCTTCCTTGATTAATCGACCATGTTCACCGTATAACTGCGCCTTGCCCGTAACTCTCAGACCTTTTAATATTTTCAGAACATCGCTTTTAACCTTAACAGGGCATAAAGCAGGGGAGAACGAAACAACCTTGTGACCGAAATTTTTAAGATAATCAATTGCACTTGCATTTCCGCCAAGCTTAGGAGCGGCTTTTGAACCGTTTGCAATCACAAGCTTGTTACATATGAAATCGTACTTTTTCTCGCTGTCATCAGATGAAATTTTAAAACCGTTTGAAAATTTTTTTATAGAATTGACATTCTGTTCCGTGAAAACATCTATTCCGAGTGTTTCAACCTGTAAGCGCAGAACATCCAGAACAGATGCGGCGTGTTTGCTTATCGGGTAGTATCTGCCCTCGTTATCGTGAAAGCTTAAAAGACCTAAATCTTTAAAAATATTCGCCATCTCATCACCGCTGAATCTTTCAAAAATCTTCTCGCTTTGCTTTTTGAATGAACCGACATATTTATCGGGGGATATACAGTGATTTGTCAGGTTGCATCTGCCGTTGCCTGTTGACATCAGCTTTTTGCCTAATCTGTCATTTTTTTCGATTATTGCAATTTTCTTTGAACGGTCATGTTTCTTTGCTGTGATTGCACACAGAAGTCCCGATGCACCGCCGCCGATTATAATTGCGTCATATATATGTTTCTTTTCCATTTTATAAATTCACCAAAAAATAAGGGCAGCGATGTGCTGCCCAAAATTATTTACGGAGCAAAAATAAAGTTGATTCCGTTTGCTACAAGTACCGAACCGATACCCATTATAATGCCTGCGATAACAACACCGCACATAACGGCTATAACGCTTTTCTTAAATCCGAGGTCAAGAATACTTGCCGCAAGTGTTCCTGTCCATGCGCCTGTGCCGGGAAGAGGGATGCCTACGAAAAGCATAAGTGCAACAAACATTCCGTTGCCTGCTTTTGCCTCAAGTTTTCTGCCGCCTTTTTCGCCTTTTTCAAGACAGAAAGAAAAGAATCTGCCGATAAACTTCTTGTCAGAACCCCAAACAAGAACCTTTCTTGCAAAGAGGTAGATAATCGGAACCGGGAGCATATTGCCTAAAATGCAGATTACATATGTCCAAAAAAGATTTAAGTCATTTGCAACCGCAACAGGCACAGCACCTCTGATTTCTACTATCGGAACCATTGAAATAAAAAATACTATTAAATACCACATATTTGCTCCTTAGAAATTATATTTTGCCAATACCTGATAAGTATAACAGATTTAAAAGTTTTTTTCAATATTTGAGCAAGATAAAATCTTCCATAATAAAGCCTTAAAATTTGATTTATTTATACATTATGATAAATAATTATTCTAAAGTTGACATTGACGGGATAATCAGTAAAATATATCTTGGAGTGATTTGATGAAAACGAATTCCTGTTCAATGCGATTCAGAATAATTATGTTTGTTTTGACCGCGTCAGTGATTGCATTTGCGTTTATTCATTCTTCAATGCCGTCAGTTGAGTCGGCACAAGAGAGTGAAAGCGTCCTTGATTTTGTCACAGTAATTTTGAAATTTTTCGGAATCGATCCGAATCTTTCGGACCACATAATCAGAAAGATTGCTCATTTTACGGAATATACCGTTCTGGGAGCATTGCTCTGTTCATGTGCCTATTCATTTGACCGAATCAAGCCGATAAAATTTGTACCCTACACCGTTTCTATCGGACTGTTTACCTGTTTTGTTGATGAAACAATTCAGCTTGGGATTGAGGGAAGATCGGGACAGGTGAGCGATATGTGGATTGACTTTTTCGGTGTGTTGCTTGGTACGGCTGTAATGCTTGTTGCATTTTGGATTTACAGGAAGATACGAAAGATCAACTAACTATATGTATGCGAATAAGAAAGGAATCAGTATGGGAAATATGGAAAATTCAGTAAAGCCCCATGAAAACAAAATGGGAACTATGCCAATGACAAGGCTAATTCTGACAATGAGTCTGCCTGCAATTTTTTCAATGACAATTCAGGCAATGTATAATGTTGTTGACAGTATTTTTATCGGCAACTATGACGCAGACGGACTGACCGCAACTTCGCTTGCGTATCCTCTGCAAATGCTTTTGATTGCGTTTGCAGCCGGTACGGCAGTCGGTGTAAACTCGTTTGTTTCAAGAAAATTAGGTGAGAAAAATTTTGTTCAGGCAAACGACGGAGCAACTCACGGTTTTGTAACCTGTATTTTTAATTATGTAATATTTTTATTGCTCGGACTTTTTGCGGTTCGCCCGTTTATGGCAATGTACACGCAGAATGAGGCTATTGTAAATTACGGAATCCAGTATCTGACGGTTGTACTTTGCTTCTCGTTCTTTTCAATTGTACAGATTATGGTTGAAAAAACGCTTCAGGCAACAGGCAATATGATATTCCCGATGTTATCCCAGCTTTTCGGTGCAATTGTAAATATTATTTTTGACCCGCTCCTGATTTTCGGTATAGGAATTTTCCCTGAAATGGGCGTTCTCGGTGCGGCAATTGCTACTGTATTCGGTCAATTCTGCGGTATGGTTTTCTGCCTTTGCATTCTTTTCTTTAAGAATAACGAAGTTAAAGTTTCGTTCAAACATTTCAAATTGAATGGTTCCACATTGAAATCTATTTATGTTGTAGGCTTTCCGTCTGTAATTATGCAGTCAATAGGTTCCGTTATGATTATCGGACTCAATGCAATTCTTGCTGTTTCGGAGGCTGCCGTTACTGTTCTCGGTATATATTATAAATTACAGAGCTTTGTATTCATGCCTTGTTTCGGACTCAATCAGGGCGTAATGCCGATTATCGGTTATAACTACGGTGCAAGAAAGAAAAAGAGAATGTATTCCGCTTTAAAGCGCGGCATCATCATTGGCGTAATTATTATGGCGGTCGGCACAATTCTTATGTGGACAATCCCCGAACAGCTTATTGCTATGTTTGGTGGCACACAGGATATTATGGATATCGGTGTCCCTGCATTCAGAATCATAAGCCTTTGCTTTATTCCTGCTGCTGCCGGCATTATCTTTACAACACTTTTTCAGGCGGTCGGAAAGGGACTGCGCAGTCTTATTATGTCATTCTGCCGTCAGCTTGTACTCATTCTTCCGATTGCGTGGGTGCTTTCTATGGTGTTTGATTATACAGCCGTATGGTATGCTTTCCCGATTGCGGAATTTTTCTCGTTAATGCTTGCAATTGCATTTTTTGTCAACCTTACAAAAGGCGATTTCAAGAGCCTTGACCAAAAGATTGAATGACGCAGTTAAATTTGTTCACCTCATTGCATATATTGCATTGAGGTGATTTTTTTGACAGAAAATAATGATAGCAGAAATACCATTACATATGACGATGACTGGAAATCTGTTTCATATTCGGAATACCCGAAGGTATCGGATGAGCTTGATTTAGATGAGGAGGATGTGAACTCTTTATCGGCTGAAAATAGTGATGAAAAGAAAAATTCTCCGAAACAGCTTGTGATAACGATTCAACTTGTGTGTTGTATTATTATAGCTCTTGCGGCTTTTTTGCTTAATTTATTTGGCGGTGAGGTCTATGCCGCAACACGGGAATGGTACTATTCAAACCTTGAAAAATCCGTTGTTTTTGATACGGGCGATAATAAAATAGATTTATCAAACCTGTTTACTGCAACAAGCGATGAAGTTTCGTCTGCTGAACATTGATTTTACGGTTTCGTATTCACTCGTTTGTCTTGGAGCAATATGTGTGATACTGAATATATTTTTAGGATTTCTATGTTGCATTATGGCTGTGATTATTCATGAATGCGGTCATCTTTTTGCAATGCTCATTTGTAAATCTCCGCCTGGTAAAATCAAAATTTCGCTGTTTGAAATCAAGATTATCAACTCTTCAAGGCAGTTAAACACAACCCGTCAGAACATTTTTATAATTTTTTTCGGACCTTTAGTCAATTTCATTTGTTTTATTCTGTTTTATCTGTTATACTTATATAATAGTGAATTTTTATTGCCGATTGCCATGGCGAATCTCTGCACAGGGCTTTTTAATATGCTGCCGGTTATGTCGCTTGACGGCGGACAGCTTATGTATGTTATTCTGTGCGGAAAATTCTCGGAAAAATCAGCTGAAAAAATCATAAATATAACTGCTCTTATAATTCTTTTTCCGCTGACGGTACTCGGCTTTACGGTCTTGCTAAATTCAAAATATAATTTTTCGCTGTTGTTTGTGTGTATATATCTCATTGCGTCACTTTTGTTCAGAAACAACGGCTACTACTGACGGAGGATTTCTATGGTCAGCAAAGAAGTTGAAAAATTACTTCTGAAGGTTCAAAAACCCGGCAGATATGTCGGCGGTGAACTCAACGAAGTAATCAAGGATAAAAAGAAAGTAGATTGCAGATTTGCCTTTTGCTTTCCCGATACCTATGAGGTAGGTATGTCCCATCTCGGAATGAAAATTCTTTACAGCCTTATGAACGCTGTGCCGTACATTTGGTGCGAAAGAGTTTTTGCCCCATGGGTTGATATGGAAGAAGAGATGATAAAACACAATATCCCGCTTTATGCGCTTGAAAGCGGAGATCCCGTGTCCGATTTTGACTTTATCGGTTTCACTCTCCAGTATGAACTCAGCTTTACAAATATGCTCAATATGCTCAGGCTTTCGAGTGTGCCGATTAAAAGCTGTGACAGAAAAGAACTTAAAAACATAGTAGTTGCAGGCGGACCGTGTGCCTGCAACCCCGAGCCGATTGCAGATTTTGTCGATATTTTCTTCATCGGTGAGGGAGAAGAGGTTGACCTTGAGGTTATTAAACTTTTCAGAAGATGCAGAGCTGAGGGTAAATCAAAGCAGGAGTTTCTAGAACTCTCATCTAAAATTGAGGGTGTATATGTTCCTGCACTCTATGATGTAACATATAACGAGGACGGCACAATCAAGTCATTCACTCCAAAAGGAGATGCTCCCGCTAAAATTCACAAGCGTATTATGCTTGATATGGACAAGTCGTTCTATCCTGATAATTTTGTAGTTCCGCTCGTTGAGATAGTTCATGACAGAGCGGTTCAGGAAATTTTCCGTGGCTGTATAAGAGGCTGTCGTTTCTGTCAGGCAGGTATGATTTACCGTCCCGTCCGTGAAAAATCTCCCGAAACTATAAATAAACAATGCAGAGCATTATGTGATAACACGGGTTACGATGAAGTTTCGCTATCTTCACTCAGTTCAAGTGACTACAGTCAGATTGTACCGTTGCTTGACAAGCTAAATGAGTGGAGCAAAGACGAAAAAGTCAGCATTTCACTTCCGTCACTGCGTGTTGACGGCTTTACAGATGACATTATGAATAAGATTAAAACTGTACGCAAGAGCGGACTTACCTTTGCTCCGGAGGCAGGCAGTCAGCGTATGCGTGATGTTATCAATAAAAATGTTCGTGAAGATGAACTTTTGCAGACTTGCACAACTGCATTTGCAGGCGGCTGGACTACGGTAAAACTCTATTTTATGATTGGTCTGCCTACCGAAACAATGGACGATGTCGCCGCAATTGCCGGCCTTGGTCAGTCTGTAGTTGATGCGTATTACAAATGTCCCGAAAAGCCAAAGGGCAAGTCGGTGCGTGTAACCGTGTCTGCATCCTCTTTTGTACCAAAACCGTTCACACCGTTCCAATGGGAGCCGCAGGATACAATTCCCGTTCTTCATGAAAAGCAACAGCACATCAAGGACAGTATTACAACAAGAAAAATTCAGTTTAACTATCACGATGCCGATACAAGCTATCTTGAAGCAGTATTTGCAAGGGGTGACAGAAAACTCTGTAAGGTTATGGAGCTTGCATGTGAAAGAGGTTTTCATTTTGACGGCTGGAATGATTGTTTCAGCCTTGAAAAGTGGCTTGAACTCTTTGATGAATGCGGTGTTGATCCGTCATTTTATGCAAACAGACGCAGAAGTTTTGACGAAATTCTTCCGTGGGATCATATTGACTACGGTGTAACTAAGGATTTCCTTATCAGAGAATGTAAAAAAGCGTACGCAGATACAACAACACCGCATTGCAGACTGAAATGCAATAACTGCGGTGCGGCTAAATACGGAAAGGGTGTGTGTTTTGAAAAGCGTAAGAATATGGTTTAAAAAAGATTTTGAATGTCGCTATATTTCGCACCTTGATCTCAATCGATGTATGCTCCGTGCATTGCACAAGAGCAAAATCCCTATCTGGCATACAGAGGGATTTAACCCGCATCCGTTTGCAACTTTCCCGTTGCCGCTTTCGCTTGGTTTCAGAGGTGTAAACGAATGTATGGATGTCAAGCTTGAGGATGAAAGCTTTCCGTTTGAAGAAATCATCTCAAGGCTTAACGGCTGTCTGCCCAGAGGACTTCGTGTGTTTGATGTAACGGAACCCGTTATGAAAGCCGGAAAGATTGCTTTTGCATCATTTACAATCAAGATTTCCTGTGACGGTGAAAACTCCCGTACATTATGCGAACAACTCAAAGAACTGCTGACAAGCGAAAGTATTGAAGTTGAAAAGAAATCTAAAAAAGGCATCAAAACCGTTGACATAAAACAGGGTATAAAGAGCTTTGCAGTAACCGATAAGTTCGACTTTGCAGAACTTGATGTTGTTTTGTCGGCAGGCAGTTCCGACAATGTAAACCCGAATCTGCTTATATCGGCTTTTGAAAACCGTTTTTTGGTTTCCTGTGATACCGACATCACAAGAAATGACCTCTACAACGCAGATATGGAATTATTTAGATAGGTGAATATATGTTTGAATTTACAATAAGAGAAAACGATTTTTTAAACGGATTTTTAAATTTATTGAGTGACTATGTAAATAAGTCGTATAAATTCACTATGTCGTACCTGACAAGCCCTCTTTTGTCAGATATGCGTGAGAGTGAAAGACTGGTTTTGCTTGTTGTCAATAAGTCTGTTTTTCAAAATATGTACAGCTTCATCAAGCTGAATGACAGCAATATGCAGTTTGCGTCTTTTTCGTGCCTTGAGTCAGCTGTTAATTCAATGAGGCTTTACAATATTCTTGCTATCAATCCCGATTATATGCATGAATACATCACAGGAGATAAGTTTTTGCTTGAAGTATGTGAAAACGAGCTTCTTGAAAAACAGAAGAAATATAAAAAAGGCGAAGAGGAGTTCTCATTGCGTGAGTTTTCATTGGGACTACACAGATTTAATTCCTTTGAACTGAAAAACGCCGCTGTTGCGTCACAGCTTGTTGATGGCAATATTTATCTCGGTCTTTCCTGCGGCAATGAACTCGGAGAGGATTTGCAGGATGAGGTCAGAAAGAGTATGATTGGTGCATACCTTTCGCTTTCTAAGCACAACAAAATGTTTTTTAACGGCGGTATAGACAATACACTTGAAGAGCTTGAGGACAAGCTCTATGAAAAATTTCTTGAATACATCAGAAAGTTTTCTTAATTTTATTAGTAACTTTCACATTACTTTACAATAATGTTCAATTTTCTGTCACATAAGGCAGTTATTATATGTTTGTAAGATAAAGAAATGACAAAAACAAGTCACTTTATCATAAAGTAATCAGCTTACAAGAACTTTTCATAGATTTCCTCTCTAATATGTCGAAAGACACAAAGGTCGGCTTTTCAGCCGGCCTTTTTAATTACAGGTGATGTTATGAATTATTACTCTTTAAACAAATATTTAAACAATACCTTTGCCGAGAAAGTGTATAAAATTTCGCTTAACGGCAATATGACCTGTCCAAACCGTGACGGAACTCTCGGAACAAAAGGATGTATATTTTGCAGCAGGGGAGGTTCCGGAGAATTTGCCGCCGACGCACTTCTTTCAATTCATGAACAAATTCAGCAGGCAAAACAGCGTATCAGAAAAAAATCAGACTGCAAAAAGTATATTGCATACTTTCAGCCGTTCACAAATACCTATGCACCTACCGAATATCTTGAAAAAATTTTTACAGAGGCAATTTCAGAGCCCGACATTGTTGCTCTTTCAATCGCAACCCGTCCCGATTGCCTGGGAAATAATGTGTTAGGTCTTCTTGAAAAGCTGAATAAGATAAAACCTGTCTGGGTAGAACTCGGATTGCAGACAATTCACGAAAAATCGGCAGATTATATAAGACGAATGTATCCGCTCTCTGTTTATGATTCAGCTGTAGAAAATCTTCACAAAATCGGAGTAAATGTAATTACACACCTTATTTTGGGACTTCCGAATGAATCAAAAGAGATGATGCTTGATTCCGTTAAATATGTTGGCAATAAAACGGACGGAATCAAACTGCAATTGTTGCATATTTTAAAAAATACAGATTTGTGTGATGACTATGAAAACGGAAAATTCGATGTGCTTTCAATGGAAGATTATATTGATATTCTCTGTGATTGCATAGAGCTGTTGCCTGAAAATGTTGTAATTCACCGTTTAACAGGTGACGGCGACAAAAAACTGCTCGTTGCACCAATGTGGAGTGCCGACAAAAAGCGTGTTTTAAATTCAATTAACTGTGAATTTACAAAGCGTGATATAACACAGGGAAGAAAAGCAAAGTAAAAGACTCCCGAATCAATCATCGGAAGTCTTGTTTTCAATAGTTTTATCATTGTGATTTTTCTCTTTTTCAGCTTTTTTCTGAGCCGTTTTTTTACCGATTGCATACGCAACAGCCAAAACAGCCAAGCATCCCGCAGTTATGCCCATGCCGGCAAGGAAGAATTTTATTTGCTTATCTTTAATTGGATTGTAATCAATATATTTGTCATCGGAGGCATTAACGGTTGTAGGCTCGGTCGGGTGTTTACTTTTACCGCCCTTTCCTGTAGCTTGCGTGCTGTTTTTATTGCTTGACGAGGAAATTCCGCCGCTAACCGTTCCCGACGCATTTTTATATATTCTGATACACGATGCAGTGCAACTTCCAACATCCATAAAGTTCACATCGGAATCAACACATTGATTCACCGTGTAGTCAATATACGCAGTACCTTCTTTTATTGTTTTGAAATCAAGCGTTAAGACATCGCTTCCGCCCGAAATATTTTGTCCTTCAGAATTGAGAAAAACAACTTTAACCTTGCCGCTTTTCTTATTGACCTGAATTTTTGAGCCGTTATTTACTGTTTTAACCTTTCTAAATTCAATATAATCGGGGTCATATGTAAATTCAAAAGTTGCGGCAGAAAGTCGATTGACGGACTTTGCGGAAAGTGCAACACTGAACACTCTGTTAGGTTTCATATTCGCGTTTTGCATTTCAAAACTTACGCTTTCAGTCGCAAATGCACTTGTTAAAGATATTTGCAATACAGCTATCAAAATTAAAGTAATAGAAAATAGTTTTTTCATAGTTTGCCACATAAAATTAAAATATTTCAAAATCTCACTTGATTTTTCTGATTTCATTTGATATAATAAACAGGTCGTTTGGAGAGATGTCCGAGTTGGCCGAAGGAGCATGATTGGAAATCATGTATACGGTGAACACCGTATCAGGGGTTCGAATCCCCTTCTCTCCGCCATATATAAAACTGAGCAAACAGCCGATGTTTAGTGTTTATCGGCTGTTTGCCTGTTTTTTTAAAAACATTTTTTGCGTTAAAATTAGATTTTTGATTTAAAATCCAACACGAAATCCAACACGAAATTATGCTATCTTTTGATTGTTCGGTTATTCCGTAATTTTCTCGTTCTCGGTGTTGCAGCCTGCTTGAACAAGTAACATTGCGAATAATGACAACGCAGTTGCCTAAATCTTCAGCATAGGTTGTTGTGCTGTCAATCATATCACATTTACAATAAAAGCAAATCATAGTTACTGCCATTCAAAATTCAATATAAATAATATTCCCAACACGCTGGAAATCAGGCGTGTTTTTATTTTATCTCCGAAAAATCCGGAGCAGTATATTTTGCGTTGCCGATTAAATCTTCGGAGTATTCAAACAGTTTTTCTTTGATTCAAGCTACATTTTTTATCTTACAACTGAATAATAACACCTTCAAATTTATAAGTCAATAAAAAAATTGCCGACCTCGGAAACCTTGCCAAAAAAGCAGGCAGAAACATTATACAGCAAGAACAGGAAACGGCAGAAATATACTTTATGACATAAATAAAATAAGCAACATTGGGCACGGCGTCGTGTTCTCAAATGGTGTCGAAAAAATCGACACCAAGAGGAACTCGCTCATAAATCCCAATGTTGCTAAAACAAATGTATCACAGTATAGCAAGAATGTCAATGAAAGATTTTCAAAGGCGGCAGACACCGCAAGAGAAAATATCACCGAGCAGACAGAAGTTCAGAACGGTGAGAGGTTAGATGTTGAGAAATACAGTATTGAATATACCGATAAGAATAAGCCTGTTGTTGTTTGTTACCGACAATATTTTAAAGGGAGTGCCTAAAAAGGACTGGATACCAACTGTCAAAAAACAATTTCAAATAAATTAAAAAACGGTATCCCGATAAAAGGTCGTTTGATCAAGGTAAACAGAAAAACAGTCAACGAATATTTATATTCCGAATATACAAAAAATCTTCGCAGTAATGATAAAAAAACATTTAAAGACAAACTTAGAGCAAGCAATAATCTTGATGAGATTATTGTTTCTTCCATAAATTATGTTAACGAAGATTTAAATCATTTACGAAAAGATAATATTGTACAATTTGCAAGAGGAAATGTGCTTATGCAAATCGGTAATAATCAATATAATGCTAAGGTTATAATAGGTTTTACAAGTGGCAATAATATGTTACTATATGACCTTATCAATTTGACACCGGATTCTTTTAAAGTAAAAATAAAAAAGGCGGACACACATACCGTCCAACAGAGCAAAAGCACTGAGAACAATAGAACACGTGTGTCCGCCGACATTAGTTTACCACGTAACAACAAAAGTGTCAACGAAAAATTTTCTGTTGATGAAGATACAGATGAAAAAGCCGGTGCAATCCATGATACACTGAAATTTTCAATTGACGAAAACAAAAGCAAATGGCTTGTGAATGACGACGGCAAAAGTGTTTTTGACGCTGTAAAGGACGAAAAGAACCCCGACAGGCGAATCAGCATTTTATATCATTATGCCGGCAAAACCGCCGAACACGGAATGAGCGTGGGCAAGGATATACGAATCGGTCAATCAGGCATGTATGTTAAACCAAATGAAAAGAGAAACCATACTTGGCTAACGAGTAATGGGCTCCAATTGCCGTTGCCTAGTTTCAAGTATGGATTCTCTGAAATTATTAAATCACAGAATCAGGGTGAAGTCAGGTACAGCTTTGAAAAAGCAGGATAACGAGAATGTCAACCTGAGCATTGACGAGGTTCTTGATTTCATTGAAAGGGAAGAAAAGCAAAAGAAAACGAAGAGAAGCACACCCACGACGGAATATTTCTCGAGAATGAAGAAAATGCGGTAGGAATTGAATACGATTTACAGCATCCATAGACTTATTTAAAGAATATATCCTCATTCTGTTGCTTTTAACGCTATTTTGTTGTATAATACATTATGTATCATTGTATAAAGGAGAAAATCTGTGTTTGGTTATTTGCAGATTCAAAAAAGTGAACTGCTTGTCCGTGAAGCCGAGGCTTATAAGGCCGTGTATTGCGGGCTTTGCAGGCAAATGGGTAAGGATTACTCCGGGCTTACAAGATTTACGCTAAGCTATGACTGTACATTTTATGCAATGTTCTTAATGTCACTTAACCGCTCCTGCAAAGGCTTCAAAGACGGCAGATGCACCTGCAATCCGCTGAAAAAATGTAAATTTGCCACAGACGAAGGCGACGCATACGGCAAAGCTGCCGCATTTTCAATGATATCGGTTTATTACAAAATCATTGATGATATTCAGGACGGCGGATTTTTTAAAAAGCTTTTGTGCAGAATCGTAAAGCCTTTCTTTTCTCATCAGAGAAAAAAGGCGGCAGATAAGTATCCAGATATGGACAAAGCTGTTGCCGATATGATGAATATGCAGTATGATGCGGAACATTCGGAAAACCCATCTGTTGATATGTCGGCTCATCCAACCGCCTTAATGCTTGCAACTCTGTTTTCGGCTGAGGCTCACGATGAAATTCAAAAAAGAGTCCTTTATGAATTTGGCTATCAGCTTGGCAGATGGATTTATCTTGTGGATGCAGCAGACGATTTAAAAAAAGATATTGAATCTAATGGGTTCAATCCGTTTGTAAATAAGAAAACAGGTGAGGTAAAATCAGCGGATTTTATTGCTGCGGTGCTTAATCAATCGCTTGCGAGGGCATATGATGCCTACAATCTTTTGAACTTTACCGATTTTAAGGGAATTTTAGATAATATGATGCTTTTGGGATTCCCTGCATCACAAAACAGAGTAACAAGCAAACTTGATACGGAGGTCAATAATGAATAATCCATATGAGGTTCTCGGTGTGTCTGAAACAGCTACCGATGAAGAAGTAAAAGCAGCATACAGAAACCTTGCTAAAAAATATCATCCCGATAACTACACCGACAGCCCTCTTGCGGATGTTGCGGAGCAGAAAATGAAGGAAATTAATGAGGCATACGATATGATCAATCAAATGCGTCAGAAGGGTAAGGGTACAGGCTCAACAGGCAGTTCGTCATATAACGCAAATTCTTCAAGCTCACAATTTTACAATGTAAGAATTTACATTCAGCGCGGACTTCTTGATCAGGCTGATCAGATTCTTGAAAACACGGCTCAGTCAATGAGAACAGCCGAATGGTACTATCTTAAAGGAATGATTGCGTACCGAAGAGGTTGGTCGGAGCAGGCATTTTCATACTTTACAACTGCCTGCAATATGGATCCGGATAATAAAGAATATCAAGCCGCTCTTAACAATATGCAAAACCAAAGAGCATATAACTACGGCGGTTACACACAGACAAACCCTAATGCAACAGGCTCGTCCTTCTGCGATGTGTGTGCAGGTATGATGTGTGCAAACTGTTTGTGTGACTGTTGCAGGATGGGATGTTAATATGAAGAAAAACGGTATCAAAAAGGGGACAATGCGTATTGCGGTTTGCGGAATTGTTGCGGCGCTCTCACTCGTTTTTATGATGATGACATCTCTTGTTCCAATCGGAACATACGCTTTGCCCTGTCTTGCAGGAATTCTCATTTCCTGCATAGTTGTTGAATACGGCTACGGATGTGCAATCGGTGTGTTTTGTGTAACTGCTGTGCTTTCAACGCTCCTTGCCGGCGATAAAGAGGCTGTCATCTATTTTGTTGCACTTTTTGGTTACTATCCTATTCTCAAGGGCGCTTTTGAATTTAAAATCAAAAACAAGGTCATTCAATATATATTAAAATTTGCAGTTTTCAACGCTGCAGCTATCGGCTCGTTCTTTGCAGCAACATGGCTGTTATCAATTCCGAGCGATGAATTTACAATTTTCGGTTTCTATGTTCCGTGGATATTTTTGATTGCAGGAAATATTTTCTTTTTGCTCTATGATTACGCAATTTCTGTTTTTGTTACACAGTATGTGCGCAGATTAAGAGGAAAAATATTCGGAAATTTTCATAAGTAATTATAAATCAGAGAAGTTTTGAGAAGGTGGACTCAAATGAAAAAACAAAAACTGTTTGTACGCATAGTCTGCATAGTCCTTGTGGTTCTTATGGCAGTATCGGTAGGTGCTGTTGCAATAACTGCATTTTCGGCTAATGCGGCTCAATCAACCGAGGAGGTTTCCGCAAGCGTATCAGCAGGCGCATCAGGCTATATAAATGCGTCGTATGTAAATCTGAGAAGCGGTGCAGGCACAAAATATTCGGTTGTCACATGTATGGCAAAGAACACAAAATTTACTTTTGTTGACGGAAAGCTCTATAACTCAAAGTGGTACAAAATCAAGCTTAAATCAAATTCAAAGACAGGCTATGTTACAAAGGAATATGTTGCCGTAAGTTCTTCGGCAACGGCATCAAGCGTAACAGGATATGTTTCTGACGATTATGTAAATCTCAGAAGCGGTGCCGGTACAAATTATTCTGTTGTCAGTTGCCTGAGAAAAAACACAAAATTTACATTTCTAAGCACATCGCTATACAACTCGAGCTGGTATAAAATTAAAGTAACTTCAACCTCTAAGACAGGTTACATAAAGAAAGATTATGTAAAGAAGGTCAGTCAGACACAGCCGACTGAAAAAGCTACCGTGCCGACTGCTCAGCCTACAACATCTTCATCAAGTGTAAAAGGTCATGTAACAGGTGATTATGTAAATCTCAGAAGCGGTGCCGGTACAAGGTATTCGGTTGTTGAGTGTATGAGAGCAAACACTAAATTTACCTATGTAAGCACAAAGCTTTATAACAAAGATTGGTATAATATCAGGCTTACTTCAAATTCAAAAACAGGTTATGTAAAAAAAGACTATGTTAAGATGGACGGTCAGACACATCCTACAACGACACATCCTACAACGACTCAGCCTACAACCGCAAAACCGTCAACAGGTTCGTCTGTTAAACTTTCCGTATCAAGCAAATCAATTTTCACAGGCAACAGATTTGCAATTACTGCAACAGCGTCGGGAAAGGTTTCTTGGTCAAGCTCAAATAAAGGCGTTGCAACCGTTGACTCTCGTGGTATTGTAACAGCCAAGAAAGCAGGCTCTGCAAAAATCACAGCTAAGTGCGGTTCACATTCTGCGGTCTGCAAAATTACAGTCAAGTCAGGTTCAAAGGTTAATATTTCAAACAGCAATGTAAATCTTCCGTGGCAGAAGTCAATGCTTTTAAAATCAAATACAGGCGGTGTAACATGGTCAAGCTCTAATACTAAAATTGCCAAAGTTAAGAACGGTGTTGTTGATACTGTGGGGAAGGGTTATGTAACAATCACAGCCTCAACATCATACGGTGCGGCAACCTGTCTTATCCATGTTATGCCGAGGGAAAGCGTGCGTTTCTGCTATGCGTCACCAAACTCCGCTCCGCTTAATTCAACCGTTAGCTTTAAGGCTATTACAGACACAGACAGGGTAGGCGTGTATTTTGTTGTTACAAACGGCTCTACATCATATAAAGTTACCGCAAAAAACAAGGTTAAAGACGGTAATTCCTACATATGGACAGGTACTCAAAAGCTTTCAAAGTCAGGTAAATGGTCTGTAAAGGCATACTCAAAGTTTAAAACCGAATCGAAATATTACACCACAAAAGGCGGCGGTGCGGGTGAGGTGTTTGTAACCTCGACAACCAATAAAACAACAACCGCTTGCGGCGAACGCAGAGCCAGTGACGAAGTAATTAAGCTTATTGCAAACTATGAGGGATTTTTGTCAAAGGTTACGGCAGACAGCATCACAACCGACCCTACCCTTGGTTACGGCAAGGTCGTAATCTCAGGAGAGCAGTTCTACAATAACATTACAACAAATCAGGCTTACGCTTATCTTTGTCAAACCGTAAACAAGGGCGGATATACTACAACAACAAATTCTTTTCTTATAAATAACGGCGTAAAATTCAATCAACAGCAGTTTGACGCACTCGTTTGCTTTGCTTATAATGTTGGCAGCGGAGTGTTCTATAACGACTCGGAGCTTCGGGCTGTTCTTCTTAACACAGGTTCAAGCGGAACAATAAAAGCCGGTGCGTCGGGAAGTGTAAGCGCGTCCGATGTAAACCTCAGAAGCGGTGCCGGAACAAATTATTCTGTTGTTACCCGTATGAACAACGGAACAAAGCTTACCTTTGTTGACGGCAAGCTTCATAATAAAAACTGGTATAAGGTTAAGCTCTCAAATGGAAAAAAAGGATATATACACAAAGACTATGTTACTGTGTCCGGCGGTTCAAGGAATTTGAATAATGTGAACAAGCAGAAGCTCATCAACGCACTTTTACAGTATCATCATGCGGCAGGCTCCTGTTATTGGGGACTTTTGTACAGAAGAGTTGACGAGGTGGAAACATTCCTCTACGGCGATTATGACCGTGACGGTCAGCACAATTATCACAAATTCCATTTCTCATGTTACTCAAACCCGAGTTTCGGTATCTGATATTAATTTTTGCAAAGAAGGTCTTAAAATGAAAAAAATAGGTTTCATAGGCGCAGGCAATATGGCAACAGCCATTATAAAAGGTCTTATGGCACAAAACGACGGCAAGGCTGATTTTATCAATGTTTTTGATGTAAGCGAAGAAAAGTGTGCCGCTATGAAAAATATGGGTACAAATGTAATGACATCTGCCGATGAAATAGCAAAGAACAGTTCAATTGTTGTTCTTGCAGTTAAGCCGCAGAATTATCCCGAGGTTCTTGAGTCCCTCAAAAACAGCATTACAACAGCCAAAACCGTAGTATCAATTGCCGCAGGCATATCTATTGCATATGTAAGAAAAGGTCTTGGATGTGACTGCCCTGTTGTAAGGGTTATGCCTAATACGCCTCTCTTGCTCAAAAAGGGTGCTACAGCACTTTGTCCGTCTGACAATATAAGTGAAGATGACAAAAAGATTGTTTATAATATGTTTGCAGGCAGTGGCATTTGCGAATATATCGACGAAAGTCATATGAATGAAATCATTGCGGTAAACGGCAGCAGTCCGGCATATATTTATCTTTTTGCCAAGGCTATGGCTGACTACGCAGCGAATTGCGGAATCGACTATAACAAGGCTATGAATCTTGTTTGCGCAACACTTGAGGGCTCGGCAGCAATGCTTCGTGAGAGCGGCGAACCTGTTGAAACTCTTATTGACAGAGTTTGTTCAAAAGGCGGCACTACAATTGCCGCAATGGATAAGCTTAAAGAACACGGCTTTTATGAGGCTGTTCTTGATGGTATGGACGCTTGTACAAAGATGGCAGAGGAGCTTGGTAAATAATCCCTGCCAATAACATAAAACGGATATGTTCCTCATATATTTTAACGGACAACCAACGAGAGGAATGTGTTTTATGAAAAGCATTGTATTTTCTTTTAAAAAGCGTTATTTTTTTCGCAGACCAAAGGGGATTTCACCGTCAGATGTTCGATATTTTATAAGACGGTATGCAGTTGAGCTTATCTTTGTTTCGGCATTTCTTGCAGGGCTTGTTTTCGGTTCGATTTATGCTTCAAAAGCCGACTTTCAGATGCTTAATTCACTTGATTTTCTTTTTACAACCAATCTTGATGCAAGACTTGCACAGAATGCCGTCGGCACTTTTTGTGCCTGCTTTGCGTCTGATTTTATGTTTTTGAGTGTTGTGTTCCTTTTGGGACTTGCACCGTGGGGAATCCCATTTTTACCGTTTGTTTCGGCGTTTAAAGGCTTTGGAACCGGACTGACAGCGGCTTATCTTATGGTTACATATTCATTTAAGGGTGCGGGCTTTTATCTGCTCGTGGTGCTTCCCGGAACATTTTTGTTCAGCCTTGCACTCGTAAAGCTGTCTGCATCTGCTTTTGTGATTTCAAAGCAGATGTTCTTTAGCTTAATCGGTCACTCTCATCAAGTTAATTCTTTGAAAAATGAGGTGATTGATTATTGTTCCAAATCTGTTTCGGCACTTATAATGACTTTTTGTTCAGCTTTGCTTGACACGGCATTATGGTGTTTGTTTTCCGGAACATTTAATTTCTGATTTTGGAGGGCGCTATGGCATCAGAGAAGAACGCTGTAGCTTTGACAGGATTTTTCTCGTCATTGTTTCACAATTTACCAAAACTTTTGTTCACAAATCTGCTTTTTGCAGTTCCTTTTGCAGTTATATTCGGAATTTTCTATTTAATAAACATCGTAACCGGATTGAACTCAATGTTCATCTATTTTCTCACGGTGATTCCGCTTTTTCCGTTTTATGCCGGCGTTACTCAGGTTACTTCCCATATGGTAAGGGGAGAGGAAAATGTTGATATTTTGCCGAATTTTATTGGCGGAATAAAAGAAAACTGGCTCAGATTTCTTGTTCACGGAATCGTTATGTATGCCGCTGTGTTTATCAGCTATTATTCAATCGTCCTTTATCTCGGACTCGGTTCAAAAAACGGAATGTTTTATGTTCCTCTTGCTTTATGTATTCTGATTGCTGTTTTCTTTTTGTTTATGTTTTTTTATGTATCTCCTATGACGGTCACATTTGACATTTCAATGAAAGATATTTATAAAAACAGCGCACTTATGACATTCGGCGAGCTTAAACATAATCTGTTTGCAGTATTTGGAATTTTGATTCTGTTCCTTGTTTGCGCAACCGTGCTTATGTGCAGCTTTACTCCGGTACTGCTCATCATTTTAACAATTGTTCTTGCATTGTTCATTGTTCCGTCAATTTTGTCTTTTATAATTAATTCAGCTGTTTATAAGAATATGTATTCAATGATTGTTGATAGGGATTCAAAAAGCAAAACAATTGATAAGAAAATGGAGAACAGACGCAAAGGTCAATTTTGTGATGACGAAGAAGAACCTGTTGCAGAAGATTATTCGGATCTTGAAATAGACGAATCTGCTGACGGTGATGAATTTATTTTCTATCACGGAAAAATGATGAAAAGAAGCTATCTGATAAAACTTAAAAAAGAAGCTGAAGAAAGGAAGAATTTAAAATGAGCGGAAGACACGCTGCTAATAGTTCAAAAAAACCGTTGATAATAGTTATTTGTGCTGTTGTACTTGTTGCATTGATAGCCGGTGCAGTCACCCTGTTTATGAATTTTTCAGGTAAGAATGATAATTCTGCAACAACAGTACCGACATCGGCTATTTCCACAACCGCTGTTAATACAGACTCAACACAGAATATTTCTGGTTCTGCGTCCGAACCCACACAGCCTGCAGCCGAATCAGGTGTGACTTCTCAAGAGCCGACAGAACAGGGATTTACTTCAGAATCTTCTGATAATGACAGTGAAATTGTTGTTCCTACTATAAACGGTGAAGAGCAAAAGCCAAAGTTCAGCGCCACCCTCGTTCCGTATTATGCAAAAGATGAAAATTCATCCGAAGAGGTATCTTTGAGGGATCTTTTCGGTTCGGCATATTCAGGCGGCGGCTTCACTTTTAACGAGGACGGAACTTTCATTGACGGTATTACAAATACCTCGGCAAATTCGGGTGCGTATATTGTTGAGGGCAATAACATAATAATTACATATTCAAACGATAAGAATGTAATTGCCGCCGTAACAGAGTGGAACGGTAATGTTCCTAAAGAATTTACAGTAAACTTTGGTGGTATTACTGTATCGTTCAAGTAATTATCGGTGATAATATGAGCAGAAAATCTGTAAAAAAGCCTGATTACGCAAAGCTTGAAGCTAACAGGGCGGTCAAAAAGAAAATCGGGAAAAAGAAAGCAACAGCAATTGTTACATCGGTTATTGCCGCCTGCATATTTATCATTGCGGCAATCGTTGCCGTTAATGTGCTTTCACCGTCAGTAACCGCCGAGCTTACCTCATCTGCATGGATTCCCGAAGGTGCTAAGAATGCGAGTGGTGATGAGGTTGAAATGAGTGAGGTTTACAACACAAATTACAGCGCTTATCAGGGTTCTATGTCATTTTCCGATGACGGCACTTTTACTTTATGGCTTTCGCCGGGAAGTCCCGATGACGGGACTCACAGCGGAAAATATTCCGTGTCAGCTTCGGACAAAGTTAATTTGTCATTTGACAACGGAACAAATACTACAGCCGCACTCAAGCAAAGCAACGGTAAAATCACTGCTGTTGTGCTTAAATATAACGACTACGAAATCACATTTGTAAAACAGTAAATATCTTAAAAGCAAAAAAAGATATACGGTAAAATTTCTGCCGTATATCTTTTTGTTTTGCCTATATTCTGTCAAACAGACTTAGCTGTTCGGTTTTGCTTTCAAACTTATGCAAATATGAAAACACATTTTCAACTCCGAACATAATCCCGTGTTTTCTGCAAACTTCTGAAATTCTGTTCATCAGAACATTATTGTTACTGCTCGTAAGCTGATATGAATTTCCGTATGTATAAATGTATCGTTCCTTCATATTCGGAAAGTGTCTGTCAAGCCGGCTGTAAAAATATTCTCTGTCACCGTCACGCAGAGTAAGCCCTATTCCAAAGCATATTATTCCACGAACCTTTGCGTCAATGCAATACTTTAAAAGTCCGTCGATATTTTCTTTCGTATCATTTATAAACGGCAAAAACGGAGAAAACCACACAACACTCGGAATACCGTTTTCGTGAAATACCTTGAGCGTTTCAAATCTTTCTTTAGTAACGGAAACATTCGGTTCAATTATTCTGCAAAGGCTTTCGTCTGCCGTTGTAAGCGTCATCTGCAACACAGCCTTGCTTTTATCGTTTATGCTCTTAAGCAGGTCAATATTCCTCATAACAGATGCCGATTTTGTATGTACGGTTACACCGAATCCGTAGCGGTCGATTATTTCAAGACATCTTCGTGTCAGTTTCAGTTCTTTTTCAAGAGGAATGTACGGATCGCTCATCGCACCCGTTCCAATCATACATTTTCTGCGTTTTCTTTTTAAAGCGTTTTCGAGCAATTCCGGGGCATTTTCTTTCACCTCAATATCTTCAAATCGGTGATTCATCTGATAGCATTTACTGCGTGCATCACAGTAAATGCATCCGTGCTGACATCCTCTGTAAATGTTCATGCCATTTGCGGCAGACAAAATTCCTTTTGCTTTGACCTTATGCATATAATCCTCCGCTTATTGTTTGGCATCGACAAACCACCTGTTTTCCTCCAAAAACAGATATCGTTCTTTGCCGAGGATATGGCAGGTGTAGCGTATTCCGGCACCGCCTGCTTTGAGAGATGCCGCATACCGCACATCGGAAATCCTGTCAATGCGGTATCTTCTTCCGTCATCCCACACAATATATTCGGGAATAAGATCTCCGTCACAATCAAATGTGGCAGTAACTTTAACATACTTTTTCATAGCTTGTTACCTCTTTTCAAATTTGAGCAACGCTCACGATTTGATTATAAATATCCGACAGGATGAATTGTGTGATCCTCTTTTGGATTAAAATCTGAAAGTTCCTTGTCATTAAGCAGAACCGCAGGGCGCACAGCATAATTGCCGAATCGCTTTTTCAACATATCAAGTGTTTTGTCAAGCCGCTCATTCTGAATGAGTCGCTTTTCATCAACTAAAAAACTTATTTGATGAGGCTGATCATCGTGAATAAAATCCGTAACGCTTACGCCGATACTTCTCAGCGGCTTTTCCATTTTATAACTTTTTATAAAAAGTTCCGTTGCGGCTTTTGTAATTTTCTTTGTAAGATTCGTGTGTGCCTCCATTGTATGCTGTCTTTTTAATGTCGTCAGTTCATTGTCACGAATATAAATACAAACCGTTTTTGCCATAAATCCCTGTTCACGCATTCTTCTGCAAACACTGTCACACAAAACGAATATAACCTGTTTTACATCGTTAAAGGTTACCATATCTTTCGGAGTTGTGGTTGAGTTACCGATTGACTTTACCTCGCTGTTTTCGTTCATATGAGCAACAGGGGAAGAGTCATATCCGTTTGCAAAGCCGTAAATCAGGTCGCCCCATTTTCCAAGATATGACCGCAACAGCGTAACATCGGCAGTTGCAATATCTCCAATCGTATAAATGCCGATAGATTCAAGCTTTCTGCCCGTTGCTCTGCCAACATACAAAAGGTCTTTTGCAGGACAGTTCCACACAATATCTCTGTAATTTTCCCGTGTGATTTCCGTTATAGCGTCAGGCTTTTTATAGTCACTTCCGAATTTGGCAAAAATTTTATTAAAGCTGACTCCGATGCTTACGGTTATTCCGAGTTCCTGCTTTATGCGGCGGTTGATATCAGCTGCAACTTCTTTACCGCTCATATCCTTATTGTCGGTAACATCAAGCCATGCCTCGTCAAGTCCGAACGGCTCGATTTTGTCGGTGTATTCACTGTAAATTCTCCTCGCCATTTTTGAAAATCGCTTGTATAAATCAAAGTGAGGCGGAACGGTTACAAGATCGGGACATTTCTGCTTTGCCTGCCAGATTGCCTCGCCTGTTTTTATATTGTACTTCTTCGCAATCTCATTTTTAGCGAGAATAATTCCGTGTCGATTTTCCGCATCACCGCTCACGGCAACAGGTTTGTTCCTGATTTCAGGGTGATGCAGACACTCAACGCTCGCATAAAATCCGTTGCAGTCGCTGTGAAGAATAACCCTGTCTTTTTTATATTTGCTTTTGTCAACGGCACAATTAATATTCACAACGCATCACCTCGAACATTTGTTTTTACTTAATTATAGAACACTTGTTCTATAAAGTCAAGCGTAAATAGTTAAAACGGTAGTCAAAAACGAAAAAGAAAAATGTAAAAATTTTTTGATTTGCAAGGCTACGCACTACATATTGATTACAGCTGTGTAACTGTCATTTACAAAAACAAGATATTGTGGTAGAATTTATAATGTTGAATTATGTAAAACTGTCGGATATTACAGATGTTTGTCCGAAAGCTATTTTGTATCGGAGGTTTTATTGATGGAAGCTTACAAAAAGGAATTCATTGAATTTATGGTTGATTGTCAGGTTCTCAAATTTGGCGATTTTGTTACAAAGAGCGGAAGAAAAACTCCTTTCTTCGTAAACACAGGTTTCTACAGAACAGGCGCTCAGCTCCGCCGTCTTGGTCAGTATTATGCAGAAGCTATCAACAACAAGTTCGGTCTTGGTTTTGATGTTCTTTTCGGACCTGCATACAAGGGCATTCCGCTTTCTGTTGCCGCAACTATCGCAATCAGCGAAAAATACGGTCAGGATATCCGTTATTGCTCAAACAGAAAAGAAGTTAAGGATCACGGTGACAAGGGTATTCTTCTCGGCAGTCCTATCAATGACGGTGACAAGGTTGTTATCATCGAAGATGTTACAACAGCAGGCACATCAATTGAAGAAACTCTCCCGATTATCAAGGCTCAGGGCGATGTAAAACCAATCGGTCTTGTTGTTTCCGTTGACCGTATGGAGCGTGGTAAGGGTACAAAGAGCGCACTTTCCGAGATTGAAGAGAAGTACGGTCTTAAAACGACCGCAATCGTAACAATGGCTGAGGTTGTTGAACACCTTTACAACAAAGAATATAAGGGCAAGGTTGTTATTGATGACAAGCTCAAAGCCGCTATTGACGCTTATTATGAGCAGTACGGCGTAAAGGAATAACAGCTTTTAATTATTAATATTAATCAGTCGGGGCGGTTTTATCCGCCCCCAAAGTTTGAAAAAACTTATTTTGCGGTGGGGATAATATGGCACGGACAACTGACAATGAACACAGCGGTCATCGTGAAAGAATGCGTAAAAAGTTCATAGAAAACGGATTTGATGTGTTTGAAACTCACGAGGCTCTTGAAATGTTCCTTTACTATGCTATTCCGAGAAAGGACACAAATCCTCTTGCACACCGTCTGCTTGACCGTTATATCACTGTTGGCGGAGTGTGTGACGCTCCGATTGACGAGCTTATGAAGGAGTTCGGTCTGTCTGAAAATGCCGCTGCATTGCTCAAAATGTTGCCCGAAATGGCAAGACTTTATACCGAATCAAAGATGTCACATGATAATATCATCGACTATGAAAATCTCGGTAAAATATTTAAAGCAAAATTTATCGGTCGAACAAACGAATGTGTCGCTCTCATGCTCGGTGATGCAAAGGGCAAGATGATTTATTTTGATATAATTTCAAAAGGTTCGCTCAATTCATCCGATATGCCCGTCAGAAAAATTGTTGATTTGTCACTTCGTCACAATGCCAAAACTGCTTTTATAGCACATAATCATCCCAGCGGGACGGCTCTGCCTTCGGGAAGTGACCTTGACACAACAATAGTTTTGAAGAGTACGCTTGCAACTGTCGGAGTTGAGCTTATCGACCATTTCATAATAACCGATGATGATTATGTTTCTCTCCGTGAAAGCAGGCTTGCGGGGAACATCTTCTATTATGAAAAGTAATAATGTTCTTTAAAAGAAACATTTGACAATTTAAAACATCTGTTCTATAATTAAAATCGAAATTTTGTTCGGATATGTTTTCTGTTACAGGACTTTTGTAATAAAGAGCCTTGTAACAGGAAACATAATAAAAAATCCGTATTTGGAATGTGATGTGTATTATGGAATTTAAACTTCATTCAAAATATCAGCCGACAGGCGACCAGCCGCAGACAATCGAAAAGCTTGTAAACAGTATAAATGCAGGCAACCGTGAACAGACGCTCCTCGGTGTAACGGGTTCGGGTAAAACTTTTACAATGGCAAATGTTATTCAGAAGGTTCAAAGACCGACACTTGTGCTTGCACACAACAAAACTCTTGCGGCTCAGCTTTGCAGTGAGTTCAAAGAGTTCTTTCCCGACAATGCGGTTGAATATTTTGTGTCATACTACGATTATTATCAGCCTGAGGCATATGTTGCACAGACGGATACTTATATTGAAAAAGACAGTTCAATCAATGACGAGATTGATAAACTCCGCCACAGCGCAACGCTTGCACTTTCCGAAAGACGAGATGTAATTATTGTTGCCTCGGTTTCTTGCATATACAGCCTGGGCGATCCTATTGACTACCGTAATATGGTAATCTCACTTCGTCCCGGAATGGAAAAGTCCCGTGATGAGCTTGTAAAAAAGCTTGTTGAACTGCAGTATGAACGCAATGATGTAAGCTTTACCCGTAATAAATTCAGGGTTCGTGGTGATGTGGTTGAAATTTTCCCTGCCGCATCAAACGATTCTATAATTCGTGTCGAATTTTTCGGAGATGAAATTGACAGAATTTCCGAAATCAATCCGCTTACGGGCGAACTCAAAGCTGTTCTGAAACATGCCGCAATCTATCCTGCGTCACACTACATTGTGTCGGGAGATAAGATGAAAAAGGCTCTTGCGGAAATTGACAGGGAGCTTGAGGAAAGACTTGCATATTTCCGTGAAAACGGAAAGCTCCTTGAGGCACAACGACTTGAACAGCGTACAAGGTACGATATGGAAATGTTGCAGGAAATCGGATTTTGTACGGGTATCGAGAACTATTCAAGAATAATGTCGGGCAGAGCGCCGGGCTCATCGCCGTACACGCTTTTAAGCTATTTCCCCGATGATTTTCTGCTCTTTGTCGATGAGTCCCATGTAACGCTTCCACAGGTACGGGGAATGTTTGCAGGTGACTATGCAAGAAAAAAGAGCCTTATTGACTACGGCTTCAGACTTCCGTCTGCACTTGATAACCGTCCGCTCAACTTTGACGAATTCTATTCAAAAATAAATCAGGCTGTTTATGTAAGCGCAACGCCGGGCGATTTTGAGCTTGAAAAATCGGCTGTTGTTGCAGAGCAGATTATCAGACCTACAGGACTTCTTGATCCTGAAATTTCGGTAAGACCTACCGAAGGTCAGCTTGACGACCTTGTGTCAGAAATCAATATCCGTACAGCCAAAAATCAAAGAACCCTTGTCACAACCCTTACCAAGAAAATGGCGGAAGACCTTACCGCATATCTTGAAAAGCTGGGTATCAGGGTTCGTTATATGCACCATGACATTGACACCGTTGAAAGAATGGAGATTGTCCGTGATTTAAGACTCGGAGAATTTGATGTTCTTGTCGGAATCAACCTTCTGCGTGAAGGACTTGATATTCCCGAGGTTTCTCTTGTTGCCGTACTTGATGCCGACAAAGAGGGATTTCTCCGTTCAACCCGTTCGCTTATTCAGATTGCTGGCAGAGCCGCACGAAACAGCGAGGGTACGGTTATTATGTATGCCGACAGCGTAACACCGTCAATGAAGGTTGCAATAACCGAAACACAGCGCCGCCGTGAAATTCAGAATAAATATAATGTTGAGCACGGCATCGTTCCAAAGACTATTGTCAAAAAGGTCAGCGATATACTTGAAATTTCTACTCACGATGACAGTGAATTTAAAAATACAAAAAAGCTTTCAAAGGCACAAAAACAACAGTTGATAGAAAAACTGACAAAGGAAATGAAAGCTGCCGCAAAGTTGCTTGAATTTGAACACGCCGCATATCTGCGTGACAAAATCAAAAAACTGCGTGGTGAAAAATGATAAAGGAAGAGTAAAATGCCAAGAAAGAAAACCACCGATTATGATAATACCAGTATCACAACGCTAAAGGGTGCCGACCGTGTCCGTAAGCGTCCTGCCGTAATTTTCGGCTCAGACGGTATTGACGGCTGTCAGCACTCCGTGTTTGAGATTCTTTCAAACTCAATAGACGAGGCGAGAGAGGGTTACGGTAAAAAAATCACAGTTACACGCTATTCCGACGGCTCAATTGAGGTTGAAGATCACGGCAGAGGAATTCCCGTTGACTACAACGAAAACGAAAAGCGCTACAACTGGGAACTGGTTTTCTGCGAACTCTATGCCGGCGGTAAGTATAATAACAACGAGGGTGAAAGCTACGAATTTTCCCTTGGTATGAACGGTCTCGGTCTTTGTTCAACCCAGTACAGCTCCGAGTATATGGATGTTGATATCCGCCGTGACGGCTACCGATACACTCTCCGCTTTGAAAAAGGCGAGATTGTCGGCAAACTCAAAAAAGAGCCGTACAGCAAAAAGGATACGGGTACAAAAATTCATTGGAAACCCGACCTCGAAGTCTTTACGGATATCGACATTCAGCCCGAATATTTTCTTGACATAATGAAAAGACAGGCTATTGTCAACGCAGGAATTGAATTTGTTTTCCGCAATCAGAACGGCAAAAGCTTTGATACAACAAGCTATAACTATGTAAACGGTATTGTTGACCATGTTGCCGAGGTAGTTGGTGAAAACGGACTCAGCTCAATTCAGCATTGGGAAACCGAGGTTAAAACCCGTGACCGTGACGATAAGCCCGAATATAAATGTAAAATGGATATCTCGGTTGCATTTTCAAATAAAGTGCATCTCACCGAATATTACCACAACTCAAGCTGGCTTGAACACGGCGGCGCTCCCGATAAGGCGGTGCGGAATGCCTTTGTTTACCAGATTGACAGCTACTTAAAACAGAATAATAAATATAACAAAACCGAAAGCAAAATCAAGTATGACGATGTTGAGGACAGCCTTGTGTGCGTTATTTCGTCTTTTTCAAGTGTTTCATCATATGAAAACCAGACCAAAAAGGCGGTTACAAACAAGGGTATTCAGGACGCTATGACTGCATTTCTCCGTCAGAGTCTTGAAGTCTATTTTATTGAAAATCCGCTTGAGGCAGAAAAAATCTGCGAACAGGTGCTTATCAATAAGCGCAGCCGTGAAAATGCTGAGAAAACACGACTTAATATAAAGAAGAAGCTTTCGGGCAATCTCGACATAACAAACCGTGTTGCAAAATTTGTCGATTGCAGAAGTAAAGACACGGAACAGCGTGAACTGTTCATAGTAGAGGGTGATTCTGCTCTCGGTGCCTGTAAACAGGCAAGAAACCCCGATTTTCAGGCAATTATGCCAATCAGAGGTAAAATACTTAACTGCCTTAAAGCCGACTACGATAAGATTTTTAAGAGCGAAATCATTACCGATTTGCTCAAGGTTCTCGGCTGCGGTGTTGAGGTTAAGTCAAAAGCAAACAAGAATCTTTCAAGCTTTGATATGAACGCACTTCGTTGGAGCAAAATTATTCTCTGCACCGATGCCGATGTTGACGGCTTCCAGATCAGAACTCTTTTACTTACCATGCTTTACAGACTTACACCTACACTCATTGAAGAAGGCAAGGTGTTTATTGCCGAATCGCCTCTTTATGAAATTACATCCAAAAACGATGTTTATTTTGCATACGATGAGGTTGAAAAGGATAAGTTCATTGAACAGCTCGGCAAGGAAAAATTCACAATTCAGCGTTCAAAAGGTCTCGGCGAAAACGAACCCGATATGATGAACCTTACCACAATGAATCCCGAGTCACGCAGACTTATCAAGGTTCTTCCTGCCGATGCAGAACAGACAGCGGAAATTTTTGATGTTCTTCTCGGTGACAATCTTCAGGGAAGAAAAGATTATATAGTAGAACACGGCAACGAATATATTGACCAGCTTGATGTAAGCTGATTGGAGGTGGAAATAAATGGCGAAAAAATCTTCAAAGACTCCCCGTAGAACTTCACCGTCAAAAACTCACGGTGTAATCAACGGTGCGGGTGAAGTAGTGGAACAGCCAATCGTTTCCACTATCAGAGAGAACTATATGCCGTATGCAATGAGCGTAATTCTCTCCCGTGCAATTCCGGAAATTGACGGATTCAAGCCGTCGCACAGAAAGCTCCTGTATATGATGTACAAAATGGGACTTCTGAACGGCGGAAGAACAAAATCGGCAAACATTGTCGGTGCAACAATGAAGCTCAATCCTCACGGCGACTCTGCAATTTATGACACAATGGTTCGTCTTTCAAGGGGCTATGAGGCGCTTTTGCATCCGTATGTAGACTCAAAGGGTAACTTCGGTAAATTCTACAGCCGTGACATGGCGTGGGCGGCATCCCGTTATACTGAGGCAAAGCTTGACGCAATCTGCAATGAGCTGTTTCGTGATATAGACAAAGATACCGTAGATTTTGTAGATAACTACGATAATACAATGAAAGAACCGTCACTTTTGCCGGTTGCTTTTCCGTCTGTACTTGTAAACGCAAACACAGGTATTGCCGTTGGTATGGCGTCAAATATCTGTTCATTCAATCTGCGTGAAATCTGCGAAACAACAGCGGCACTTATCCGTGATCCCGACCATGATATAAAGTCAACTCTGCCGGCCCCTGATTTTACAGGCGGTTGTCAGATTATCTATGATGAAAATGTCATCAATCAAGTCTATGAAACAGGCAGAGGAAGTATCAAACTCCGTGCAAAGTATGTCTATGACAAGTCTGCAAACTGTATAGATATACTTTCAATCCCGGCTACAACAACTTGTGAGGTTATCATTGAAAAGGTAATCGACCTTGTAAAGCAGGGTAAAGTCAAGGAAATTTCCGATATTCGTGATGAAACAGGTATTGACGGACTTAAAATTACAATTGACCTCAAGCGTGGCATTGATGCCGACAAGCTTATGACAAAGCTTTACCGCTTTACAACACTCGAAGATTCCTATGCCTGCAATTTCAATGTGCTTATCGCAGGTGTTCCGAGAGTTCTCGGTGTAAAGGCGTTGCTTGAAGAATGGATTGCTTTCAGAATTGAGTGCGTCAGAAGAAGAACATATTTTGACCGCAACAAAAAAGCTGACAAGCTTCATCTTTTAAGAGGTCTTGAAAAAATTCTTCTCGATATTGACAAGGCAGTAAAGATTGTCCGTGAAACCGATGAAGAATCCGAGGTTGTGCCAAACCTTATGATAGGATTCGGAATTGACGAAATACAGGCTGAATATGTTGCAGAAATAAAACTTCGTCACCTTAACCGTGAATACATTTTAAAGCGTACAAAAGACCTTGAAGACCTTGAAAATGAGATTGCCGAGCTTGACGAAATTTTAAAAAGCAAGGCAAGAATCAAGACAATCATTGTCAAAGAACTCAAATCAATCGCCGAAAAATACGGTCAGCCGAGAAAGAGTATCATAATCTATGACGATGTTGCAAGGTATGAGGAAGAAGCAGTTGAGATTCCCGATTATCCTGTTAATCTTTTCTTTACAAAAGAGGGATATTTCAAAAAGATTACTCCGCAGTCGCTCAGAATGAGCGGTGAACAAAAGCTCAAAGACGGTGACGAAATCATTCAGGAGCTTGAGTTCACAAACAACTGCGACCTTTTGTTCTTTACAGATAAGTGTCAGGTGTATAAGGCAAAGGCTGACGATTTTGCACAGACAAAGGCAAGCGTCCTCGGTGATTATGTTGCCGCAAAGCTTGGTTTTGACGAAGGCGAAAATGCTGTGAAAATGGTTGTTACAAAAGATTACAAGGGTATGCTGCTCTTTGCTTTTGAAAACGGCAAGGCCGCAAAAGTTCCGCTTGAATCCTACGCAACAAAAACTAACCGTAAAAAGCTCACGGGCGCATATTCCGACAAATCTCCGCTTGTCGGACTTCTATATATGCCTGAGGATGAAGAGGTACTCTTCAAGGCGTCATCAGGAAATATGCTCCTCGTTCACACGGGCCTACTTGCCCTTAAAACCACCCGTTCAACACAGGGTGTTGCCGTTCTCAAACCAAAAAAAGGTCACAGACTTTTCAGCGTAGAACGCTATAAAGAGGGTACTTTTACAAATCCAAAGCGGTACAGAACAGCCTCGCTTCCTGCAAGAGGTGCGTTGCCTGTGAGCGATGATTCAAAAAACGAACAGCTTTCCCTGATTTAAGCTTAAAAAAATAAATAAAAATCTTGTAATATCTCTTGAAAAAGCTGTGTTTATGTGGTATTATAAAACAGTTATTAAAGCAGAATTTGTTTTATTCGTATTTATTAAAATGAAAGGAAGATAAAAATGAGCATTTGGGGCATTATTTTAGGCGTATTGCTCGCAATCGTATCTGTTGCCATTATCGTTGTGATTATCCTTCAGGAGGGTAATCAGCAGGGTATCGGTGCCGTAACAGGTGTTGCTGACTCTTATTTCTCAAAGAATAAGGCTCGTTCAATTGATGCGTTCCTCTCACGCTGGACAAAAGTATTTGCTGCTGTATTTGTTATTTTTGTAATTGCACTTAATGTGCTTTCAAAATTCGGTGTGCTGTAAGCATATAAACCTAACAATCAGCATAAAATTAACCGTCGGATAGTCCGACGGTTTTATTTTTTATGTGGAGTTGTTTAAAATGCCGAGGTGGGGAATATGTCTGATTATTTTTTCAACCTTTCTGATTTTTGCAGTCCTGCATTATATTGGGAAAAGCAAGCATCCGTTCAAGCGTTCGGCACTTTCAATGGCAATTGGGACGCTTACCCTCTTTGCCGTAAATCTGACAGGGACATTTACAGGTGTAACTTTGCCGATAAGCGCTCTGTCGCTTTTAGTTTCTGCAATAGGCGGAATACCGGGAGTGACACTAATGCTCGGTCTTAATCTTTTTTTCTGAATAATCACAGAAGGGGCGGTCACATCGACAGCCCCTTAATTGTTTGTATGAAATTTTATACAATGCCGTAAAGTTCCTCAAGAGCCTCACCGACGGTTTCTTTGTCTTTGGTCAGGAGCGCAAGCATAATTTTGTACGCTTTTTTCGGATTGTCAAGAAAATTCTTCTTTAAAATAAGCGCTTGTTCCATTTCGGGAGCGTAGATATCCAGCTTCATAAGTTCCATATCTCCGCCGGATACGGAACATTCAACAGTAAAACCGTTGTCATTCTTCGTAATATTAACTTTGTTTTCAATTTCTTTTTTCTTTTCCGCAAGCAGCTTAACCGCACACGCATACGCTTTTTCTTTAATTGTATAGGCAACAGTACTGTCAAGCTGTTTCGCAATTTCAGCACCGTTTTTTGTAAGAGAATATGTTTTGTGCTCATCATCGGCAGGAATGAGATTTCCGTTCATCACAAGATCGTCAAACGCAGAGCTTGTTTCAAAATAATTGGCAAGTCCTTGCTTAAGAATTGCCTGTATGACGATTCCTTTGTCCATATTTTCTTTTACAGAATTATATAAATAACATATCAAAGTTTTAATTTCATTTTTGCTTCTCATTCCACCAAGGTTTATACCCTCGTCAAATGTATCGAAAGCCATAAAATCACCTGCTTTTGCTGATAAATTCATAATACAGCGCAATTTGAGCTTAAATCAGTTCAAATTTCTGTTCACATAAATTATAGCACAACATCCATACAAAAGCAAAGATGTAGCGAATATTTATTTTATTCAGAATTTTAAGCAAACTGTATTATAATTACTAATACAAATCTTGACAAATATTGTTTTAAAATAGTATAATAAAACTGCAAAGAGGTAAAGTAAGTTTATATTTCCTATGTAAGCGCTATTGTTCGGAAGGATATTGTAAAATGATAAAAATCAGCGATGATAAAATTAAATTTAAAAGAAAAATTTACAAACAGAAAGAAATTTATTACATTACATATAAAAAATACTGGGACGGTGGTTTTGATAATGACGCCTCGTTATCAGATAAGGCGGATTTTTACCGTGTCGCAAATTTATTCAGTGATGCAATTAAAAAGATAGTTTCCGCTTTAAATGATTATATCGTAATCGGTAATAATTTTTCGCAAAAAGAATGTCTTTTTGAAAGTTGGTCGGATAAGAAAAGCTATGATTGCTATAACAATCTCAGAAGTTATATAAAAAAGAATAAAAGCTACGCACTCAAATGTTCCGAAGATGATTTGATTATAGACTGTATCGTAGAAAATAACTTTAGGTATCTTGCTTGTATAGATTTGTATCTTCCGAACAGTAAGGTCATTTTGCAACCGACCTGCCATTCCGAACTTTTTATATACGCAGAGGACTACAATAAAATTCTGTCTGTATTGAAAGAAGTTACAGATAACTCAGAACTTGTGTTGTCAAAAAATGTCTTTGATTGGAAATGAGGGAGAAGTATGAAAAAATCATTTGAATATATTATTAAGATTTCCGAAACTGAATTTTACGATAAACTCAAAAAGCATACTGCTTTTAATTGCAGTTCTTCTTCATACGATAATGGATATGAATTTTACTGTGATAACCCTAAAAATATTACTGATTTAAAAGTTACATCTACATCACTACTTTCCCGTGAGGGCATATTAGCTCCATTAATAAAAATTCAAACAAAACAGCTTGACGAAAACCTTAAAGTAAATTTGACTTTGCAATCAAACAAAATATATTACTTTTTGACTGTTTTATTTTCTTTGGCTGGAGTATTATTTGGTTTGATTACATACTTTAGTCTTGCAAATTTGTGCCTTGCAATGATCATTTCAATTGTATTTATTTTGATTATTAATTTAGCTTTCTTTATAGTTACCAAAGGTAAATTTACAGACGCTAAAGAACGCTTTGAAAGCATGATGATTTTTAACGGTCATTACTGCTAAAATTATTCACGCTTCTTTGTTATATGTTCCAAATTCGCCGACAAAGCCGCATAATTTGTTGCATATTGTATTTTTTATAGTTATAATTAAATTGTAAAAATTATATGTATTGTTCTTGAAGATATTTAGCAAGAATTATCAATATACGAGGTGATATTATGCCGAATTTTAAAGAATTAAAAAATAAAATCAAACACGGAGATTTTCAGTTTGTATATGACGAACTTAAAAAATCCGACTTTGAATATACACTTGAGAACATTGAAAAAGAATTTTCATCGGTTGATAACCGAGATATGTTCTGTTATCTTCTTTATGTGGTTTCAAATGAGAATACACCCAAACATACAATTCTCTTGTGTAATTATCTAGTATATTCAGGTACATTTTTCTACAATCGTGAAACAGTAATTAGATATTTGCTCGACAATTGCCTTGTTAAAAGCGGCAATGATATCACGCTGATTGAGTGGATTTTGTCAATGTATGAATACAACCCCGATTCACCGTATAATGAGAAAGAAATTGCAAATTTCAATTGCATTTACGATTCTTTAAAATGATGGTGTTAACTATGAAAAATTTCAATTACAAAAATATTAAGTCGGTAGAAAAAATTCATTTACTTTTGTTGTTATTCATTATAATGTCTACGATAATTAATTTTATTGTAAACTTGATGAGTTGTACCGAAAACATCTTTTTGACAAGTCTGTGTTTGCCGATTCAGTTTGTGTCAAGGTTTGTTGTAAGTCATAACCCTTTTGAAATTTCAGTTTCAATTGTTTTAATAGCTGTAACTTTAATTATGTTGTTTTGGCTGTTTAAAATGTATTCATCGGATAACATGAAAAAGTGGCTTGCAAGCGGTATAACGGCAATTTGGTGCTTGCTAATCGGCTCAATTATACCTATTTTGCTTGATTCCGATTTAATCGGTCAATCTGTAAATAATCTCACATATGAAGAAAAAGCAAACGAACTTCTTTTGTGCGTATGGTTCGGAATTGCTTGCTCCATTTTCTGCGGAATTCTCTTTTTTATTCAAATTTCAAAGTATGCAAAATTTATGGATAGGAAATATGATAACCCTATGAAGGCTGTTGCATATGCAGAAAAGAAAAATAAAAAGGAATATTACCATACCTTGAAAAAGCCTTTGATTTTGCCGACTGTTTATGCAATTATTCCGCCGATTACCTGTAGTTTTCTAATATATTTTGGTGTCAAGTCTGCATTCCTCATTTGTTTTATTTATGTGTGTTTAGGTATAGGTATAGTGTATCATACGGCATACAATATTTCTGATTTTATAAAATCGGAAAATCAAAACATAAAAGTAACGTCAATACAAAATTATAAATGCAAACTAATTGTAATGCATATACTGCTGATGTTGTTGTACTGCATTTCATTGGTGATAATATTACTTTGTATTTAAAATATCGAAATCAGATAGGAAGTATACTATGGGAGATTGCCTTAAAAATTTATTTGTGCAACAATTTGATTCGTTTATGGCAGAACACGGTTATAAGCAAAATATAAATTGTTTCAGTAAACTTTATAATGATATCTTTGCGAGAGTGTATCTGTTCTATCATTATGATAAAAATTATGACGAACTGCAATTTGATGTCATTCATAGTTTTACTCCGTTAATATTTGAAATTGGTACAAAGTGTATCTATGACGGGGAAGATGATTTTTCATTAAGCCGTTTGTCAGGTGAGGAATATATTGCCGATGCAACCGATAAATCAGATGTTACAAATTGTATTAGCAGAATGTTTTCAAAATACAGTGAATTATATGAGTCGTTTTTTAGTGCAAAATCAGTTTCCGAATATCTTGACAAATATCTGATGTATGACAAATTAATCTGCTCAGGTAAGGAAAAGATAGAAGAAACTAATGATTTTTTGGAATTTGACTTCATTTATATTTATTTGTATTTGAAAGAATATAACTCGGCAGAAAATGAAATTGAAAAGTATCTGAAAATGCTAAATGACGATATGAATGATTTAAAAAATTCCGCACCGGTCAATTATGACAGAATCAGGGAATATGAAACAGACGTATTATATTTTAAAAATCTTAAAAATGCAATTTTATCTGACAATGTCAATGTACTGAAAATTGAAACGGATAAAATGAAAGACAATATAAAGATAAATCAAACAAAGCTGAAAAACACATGAGGTGATACGATGTATTCGGAATTATTAAAAGCTTTTCAAAGCAATAAAAATTGCAGTTTTTATACAGATGATGAATGTGACAAGTTTATTTACGGCAAAATTATTGCACTTAACGAGGATGAGGTTGCAATTCAAATGTACAATACAGACGGAACTTGTGACGGTGTAATTGTAAAAATGGTATCTGATTTCTTCAGAATCGAGTATGATTCAAAATATAATCAAAAAATGGAGAAACTGATTGAAACTGATACTTTTGAAGACAGCGTTGAAATTGACGGTAACGCTGTATTTGATTCTGCAATAAAATCCGCAATCATTAAAAACTTCATAGTAAGTATAGAATTGCTGCACAGCGGTAATGAGAATATCACGGGATTACCGTTGTCGCTGGAAAACGGAATTTGCACCGTCAGACAGATAGATGATTACGGTTGTGATGACGGAGTAACTTCGTTTGTATTCAATACCGCAACGCAAATTACAATCAATGCAAAGTATGAAAAATTACTTTCAAGCTTAATGAACAAGTGATATGGAAAAATGAATAATTTGTTATTTGAAAAAATATGGTAAGATATCGCATTTATATCTATTTAATCAGACCGTTGTATATAAAAATCTGAATGTTCACGAAAAACAGAAAAGCAAATTACTTCACATTGTTTCATTGTGCAATGTACCGTATCTGTTGTTTATTCCGAACATAATATAGTGAAATTTAAGCATAGAAAAAGCCATCGTTTTCTGATGGCTTTTTCTCATTTGATTTTAAAATATTCAGACAGTTCAACGGATGAGTCTACGGTGTCAAATCTTGAATTGGTTTTGCCGCCTTTTTTGATACCAAAACCGTAGATGACGCCAAGAAAATCAACTCTGGCAATTTCTGCACCGTTTTTGTCATACACAGAATCTCCGACAAGCACAGCATTTTTTGAAAGACATTTTTGTTCAAACAATACTTTTATTTACTTTACATAATCATGGGTGAATACTGCTAAAAACAAGCCGAAATATTTGTCATATTTTCCGAAAATAATGACAAGACAATAACCTATATTGCTTTTGCAGATTGTTATATTTATACTTAAGTAAGTATTTATAGAATTGAGGTTCAGACTATGGAAGGAATAATGGTTGAGTTCATTCTTTGGACAGATAATCCCAAAACCGATATTGATAAAATTAGTCATTATATTGGTATCCAACCAATTGAAAAAAAGAGAATTGGCGAGATAAGATATATAGGTCCGAATAAAAATATAGAAAAAATTAATGAAGAATCAAGTTTATTGTATTCAACTGACTACATAAAAACAGTTGAGGTTGAGCATGCAATGCCCAAGATGATTGATATGCTCAAACCAAATTTGAAAAATATTATCAGCGTAATAAACCAATATAAACTGCATGCTAAATTTTGTGTTGTTGTAGATTTACCCGAAAAACCGATTATATATTTTTCATCGGATGTTATTAAAGCAATGGCACAATTATCGGCTGAAATTGAATTTGATATGTACATAGGGTGAGATGAGATATTTATTATGATAGATTACAGCAAGTTTAATTTGAAAAAGCTTAACGGCAACAAGCTGAAATGACATAGAAATTAAAAATGCGTAAGGTGATTAGATGAATAAAAAGAAATATGCTGTTCTTACTATGATAGTTGTAGGCATTTTTGATTTGATAATGCTTATCATAACTTTGGTTAATAGAAATTCCGGAAAGATATCTGAAAATACAGTAACATTAGATTCTTCTCTTAAAATAATTGTTTTAGCTTTATTAGTAGTATTTACTCCAATTTATTTTGTGATTAAACATATATTTGAAAACAAAGAAAAATTCCTGTATTTTAATAACATTGGTGAAGAAACATTTTATTCTCAAAACAATAAGTTTGTTAGAAATCATTATGTCTATGGTACTTTATTAGATTTAGCAAATAGCAAATTTGTTCTAGTGCTTGACAAAAATTCAAAAATAATCTCTCCTGCAGTTTATACAAAACGAAAAGATAAAATTTCTATAATTAACAGGGATACCGAATATATATTATTTGAACATATAGAATTTTCTGATGATGCTGAATATGATTACGCTTTTATCAGAACTTGTACACTGAAAAATAAAAAGACAGGAGAACAGGTTCTTTTTGTGGCAGTACCAAATCGTGAAACAGATATTCTCGCATATTCCAATTCTGCACATAAAGCCGACAAAACCGTAACTTTCGGCAAATTCAGAATATTCTGTTTTATTGAAACTGATAATAGTCCATACACAGATTTGCTTGTGAATTCCGTAAAAATTCATCTTGAAAAATCTAAAAGAAAAGGTATGTATTTTATCGGTTTGGATGAGGTGAAAAAGAAAAAATTTTAATAAGTATTGCTTTTATAACGCTTATGTTCATTGTATTAGAAGGACAGGAGGCAATAGTTATGAAAAAAGATGCGACTAAAAAATAAAAACGAATCAAAATTACAATCGTTATTGCAATCGTGTTATTGTTTTTTGCATTGCTTATTTCTGCTTTTATCATTCAGTATCATTTCATAAAATTACTCTCAAATCTACCAAAGTGAATTACAGCTATCAGAATTACAAGGTGAATACAGCTTCAAAATTAGTTCAAATAGGCGACAGATAGTATTACAATTACATTGATAATGGAAACATCCTTGGGAGATTTTTAAAATAAATTGCAGAAAAGGAATAAAATTGGCTGTTTTTTTAATATTTTTAAAAAAATTTGCAGGAATCTCACAAAAGATATTGCAAATTCGTTCAAAGTATAGTATTATTAGTATGTTGATTGTAGCACTTTACTGTGCTACAGCATAATCGGAACTAATTTCCGTATAATTTATGCGAATTTTATTAAGGAGGACTTACTTATGTCATATGTAAGTGAACAGCTTGAAAAGCTGAAAGCAAAAAATGCAAACGAGCCTGAATTTATTCAGGCTGCTACCGAAGTTCTTACTTCACTTGAGCCTGTTTTCGAACAGAACCCAAAGTATGAGGAGAATGGCATTCTTGAGAGAATTACAGAGCCTGAAAGAGTTATTATGTTCAGAGTACCTTGGGTTGATGACAACGGCAAGGTTCAGGTAAACCGCGGTTTCCGTGTTCAGTTCAACAGTGCTATCGGACCTTACAAGGGTGGTTTAAGACTTCATCCGTCAGTAAACCTCGGTGTTATTAAGTTCCTTGGTTTTGAGCAGATTTTTAAGAACTCACTTACAGGTCTTCCTATCGGCGGCGGTAAGGGCGGCTCTGACTTTGACCCTAAGGGCAAGAGTGACAGAGAAGTTATGGCATTCTGCCAGAGCTTTATGACAGAGCTTTGCAAGCACATTGGTGCTGACACAGATGTTCCTGCCGGTGATATCGGTACAGGTGCTCGTGAGATCGGTTATATGTTCGGTCAGTATAAGAGAATCAGAAATGTATATGAAGGCGTTCTTACAGGTAAGGGTCTCAACTGGGGCGGTTCACTCGCAAGAACTGAGGCTACAGGTTATGGTCTTCTTTATCTTACAGAGGCTATGCTTAAGGATAACGGCAAGGACATCAAGGGTGCTACTGTTTGCGTATCAGGTGCAGGTAATGTTGCTATCTACGCTACAGAAAAGGCTACAGAGCTTGGTGCTAAGGTAGTTACAATGGCTGATTCAACAGGTTGGATTTATGATGCTGAAGGTATTGACCTTGATGCTATTAAGGAAATCAAGGAAGTTAAAAGACAGCGTCTTACAGAATACAAGAACTATCGTCCTAACTCAGAGTACCACGAAGGCAAATTCGATTGGTCAGTTAAGTGTGATGTTGCACTTCCATGTGCTACACAGAATGAGCTTAACGAAGAAGACGCTAAAAGACTTATCGCTAACGGTTGTTATGCTGTTGCCGAAGGTGCTAACATGCCTACAACTCTTGAGGCTACAAAGCTTCTCCAGAAATCCGGCATTCTCTTTGCACCGGGTAAGGCTGCTAATGCAGGCGGCGTTGCTACATCAGCTCTTGAGATGAGCCAGAACTCACAGCGTCTTTCATGGACATTTGAAGAAGTTGACGCTAAGCTCAAGAACATTATGGTTAACATCTATAAGAACATTTCTGCTGCAGCTAAGAAGTATGGTCATGAAGGTGACTATGTAGTAGGTGCTAACATTGCAGGCTTTGAGAAGGTTGCTGATTCAATGATTCAGCAGGGCGTTTGCTAATTTAAAAGTTTAATTCCTTTAAAATTTACAGCCGTACAGAATCGCTTGAGTCTGTACGGCTGTTGTGATTAATGGGTTTACCCAGTGCCACGCTTGCGTGGCACAAACAACCACCCGCTATGC
>OLQC01000044.1_pt1 | contig 138316 bp, 116 predicted proteins | sample 1672471 | NCBI WGS metagenome assembly OLQC01 (sample SAMEA3136689, study PRJEB25190) | human gut metagenome | biome: human gut; feature: human-associated habitat; material: faeces | place: Austria | collected 2013 | reverse complement strand
CCCCATTTTTGATAACGATAGAGGTTTTTCGACAGACAGAGCCCGGGGAGAGATCCCCGGGCTCTGTTTATATATTTCTTAAATCGGATCGGATTGTATCACAGCTATACGCAGTAATTCAGCCTTTCAGCAATTTTTCCCTTTCACGGTAATCGGGCATGAATTTTGCCAACTCTGCATAAAACCGTGCACTGTGATTTGCCTGCAAGAAGTGCGTAAATTCGTGTGCGACTACATATTCTGCGGCGGCAAACGGATATTCCATCAGGTGAACATTGAATGTAAGTATTCCCTTTGACGGTATACAGCTTCCCCATCTTGAACTCATATCTTTTACCTTTATCACAGGAAACGAAATGCCGAGCATTCCGTAATATTCGTCGTATGCCGCCTTGCACAGCAGTGTTATTATCTCAAGGCACTGTGCCTTGAGCCAGGTGACATATACCTTGTACTTAAGCTCATAGTCATCTGTATCCGTAACCGACAGCGTTATGTTTCCGTCCTTATCGGTAACGGAATTTCGTGTTGCCTTAAGCACATACAGCGTGCGTTCTCTCCCGAGTATCGGTAGCTTTTCTCCGCCCACAAACTGCATTTTGCCCTTGACACCGCGCTCACTGTACTTATCGATCGCCGACAGGATAAAATCTGACTTTTTCTTCATAAAGCGCTCGATAACGGCAATTGTCACGGCGTTAGACGCCGAAACGTGTACCGAGCCGTCAGGCTTTATCCTTAGGTTTATGTTTTTCACTTTCTTGCGGGTAAGCTCATAGACGATCTTCCTGTCACCGACTGTTACAGTGTGGGTTACACTGCGGTTAGCGCCTGCTGTCACGGATTTTTCTCCTCTCTTATAAACGGCTCGGCCACCGTCATATCGGTAAGTCGGCTGTAAAGCTCCGGGCGGCGGAATGCGTTGCCGTGTACTTCTCTGCGGCGGTACTCCCGCATATCGTCAATAGGAAAATCGGCAATGTATATGCCCTCCCGCTCACCTGCTTCTATCACCAGAGTATCTCTTCCGCCGCTTCCGTCTACCCTGTAGGCTATGCCGTCAAAAGCGGTAGAATGACCGTTGCAGTCCGGCTTGCCATAAGGATAATTTACCGTAGCAATTCCCGTCATATTCTCATACGCTCTTACCCTGAGCTGTGATATACGGTTTATTTCCATAGGACAGGCATTCGGCACAAGTATAAGCTCCGCACCTTCGAGCATAAGTATCCTTGCGCTTTCGGGAAATTCCCTGTCATAGCATATCATCGCCCCGACCTTCACTTTTCCGCTCTTTGTGTCAAGCTCAGCCGTGAAAAACTCATCTCCGTGCGACAGCACCTTTTCATATCCAAAGTCGCAGGTATGCACCTTGTGATAGGTAAACATTTCCGCTCCGTGCCTGTTAAACAGCGTTACTGTATTGAAAGGCGCTTTGTCACCGTTTTCCGCAAGATATGTCACTGCTACTGCTATATCATTATCGACTGCCGCTTTTCTGAACGCTTCCGTATAACCACTGTCACGGCTCACAGCAAGTTTTCGCAGAACATTCTTGTCCTGCGGAAAATCGTATCCACAGCTCCACATTTCAGGAAAAAGTGCAATATCCGCACCCATCATAGCAGATTTTTCTATTGCCCGTATTCCCTTTTCAATATTTCCCTGTAAATTTTCTTCCGGCATAAGCTGTAACAATGCTACTTTTATACTGTTCATATGTAATTCTCCGTAATAATGCGTTTTCCGTTTATCGTTAATTTTGCTTTTACTGATCACCTGTCTGCAATATGATTTTCACAATACCGATTATACTACAAAAAGCACATAAAATGCAACAACCGGCGCACTTTGCGGTGCGCCGGTCAGAATATTCTTATTTTCGGATTACTCTACAGGGTCTGTAGCTTCATCTGTACTGCCTGTATCATCGGTTGCGTACTTTGTATAGACAGAGCATACCTTTGAAGTTTTCTTTATGCCGTACTCACCCTCAACAAGCGGCTTACCCCATTCGGTTGTAAGGTCAACGCCTGCCCAGTCACGCGAAATGTCAAGATAGTTTACATCATCGCCGTTGCCCTTCCAAGACCATGCAAGATATCCGACGTTCTTCTCTGTCGAGTACTGCATTATCGTTTCATAGTCAACCTTGCCGTCTGTATGATTCCAGCCGAATTCACCTATAAGCAGGCAAAGATTCTTGCTCTGAGCCGTATCGATAGTGTTCTTGATTATCTTCTCGTTCTTGCCGGCAGCACCATACATATGCACCGCAAACATTGTGTTTGCGTCCTTATCGGCTTTCAGGATTTCCTCACCATAATTCAGAACACTGTCCGCACACTGTCCCCAGCCTGCACTGTCAACTACGAGAGTATTCTCAATGCCTGCATCTCTCAGCTTCTTTACAGCATCGATATAGGCGTCACGCCATGTTTCGAGCTTATCGTATGTTCCGTACCATTCGTTTGCTATGTTTACAAGAACATATGCCTTGTTTTCATTCAGCAGATCCTTCATACTTATCCAGTAATCTACTGCATTGTTAAGATATGAAACATCGTCCTTGCCTGCGCCGTCATGTATCTCAAGCACTGCTACAAGCTGATTTTTCTTACATTTTCTGATAAGGCTCTTAAGCTCCGCTCTTGTTACCTTGTCCCACTGATCGCCATCGGACAATACAAGACGTACCGTATTTGAACCTATATATTTAATGCCCTCTATGGCATTATCTGTATCGTTCTTGAACCATGTATAGGCATGGTTTACACCACGCATCACAAACTCTTCGCCATAGCCGTCTATAAGCTTTGTGCCTTCTATCTTAAAACCTTCGGGAGCCGGAACTTCAACCGCAGAACTTGTTGTATCCGCAGATGTCTGCTGTTTACTGCTTTCCTGCGCAGGTTCACTGCTGCAACCGACTATAAAAACGCATATTACTGCGCTTAATAATAATGCTGTTAACTTCTTCATTTCTGTTTCCTTTCTCAATATTCGTTGCTCTTTCTTAAAACGTTTATATTATACTATACATCAGTTAAAATGTCAATCAAAAAAATGTGCAATTCCGATATGTATTTTAAGCATAACAGATTATGCTTTACTGAGCTGAGCGTTATTATCATTCTTCGATGCGTCGTAACGCTCATAGACGCTATTGTTTGCGACAGAGGACATACCCTTGATGAGGCTATTGTGCTTATCTGTTTTTCGGTTGCAAAGAAGCATATTAATTCTACCGCATATTCGTAACCATCGCTGTTCTTGTTTATTGAAAACCAGCCCCACGGTTTGCCGTATTGTCGTTACATCCGTTGTCGATAAGCTCGCCCGGTCCGGCGAATATCCACTGCTGTAAATGCCGCAGTCGTTACTTTTAATGCGTATTTTCTATTTTTGCTTCTTATTCCTGATCTGTCTTAAAATCTTAAGCACATTGTTTATATTTATGGGTTTAGAAATGTGGTCATTCATACCTGCATCTTTACAAGCCTGTATATCCTCGGCAAAAGCGTCTGCGGTAACCGCAACTATCCGGATATTGCGGACATAGGGAACAGCGCTCTGTCTTATCAGTTTTGCCGCTTCTCTGCCGTTCATTACCGGCATCTGTATATCCATAAGTATCGCACTGTAATAATTATCATCGGACGATGTGACTATTTTTACACATTCACTGCCATTTGCGGCACGGTCACAGATAATTCCGTACTCGTCAAGCATTGTTTCGATGATCTCATAATTAAGATCGTTATCCTCTGCTATGAGTACACGCATACCTTCAAATTCACTCTTTGTATATTCCGCCTGAATTCCAGAAATGTCGTTCTTATTTGTCGTATCCCGTGATATCGGAAATTCTATTCTGACGATAAATTCGGTGCCTATGCCTTCGGTACTCTGACACTCTATCGTTCCGTGCATCATATCGGTAAGCTGCTTTACTATAGCCAGTCCGAGACCCGATCCCTGTATCTTGCTTATTGTACTGCGCTCTGCTCTTGTGAATGAATCGTACATGATTTTCATGTATTCATCGCTCATACCTATACCGTTGTCCTTTACTCTGTAGACAAGTCTTACATTATCGTTCTTGCAGTCATTCAGCTCTTCGTATATCTCAAGTTCTATATGTCCGCCTTTATCCGTATACTTGTACGCATTGCTGAGCAGATTCATATAGATCTGACTGAGCCTCAGCCCATCGGCTGTAATACAGTCGAAAGGTATATCGTGAGCGTAATAATCAAACTTTATATTTTTGTCATTCATCTGCGGACGAATTATATTTACTATATTTTCAAGCAGAGAATTTATTTGTACACTCTCGAGAGAAAGTGCCATTTTACCGCTCTCTACCTTTGATATATCGAGAATGTCGTTTATCAGTGTTATCAGGTGATTGCACGCCAGTGTTACCTTGTCAAGACAAGCAGAAACATACTGAGGATCGTTGATATTCTTCTTAGCTATCTGAGTCATACCGACCACGGCATTCATAGGCGTTCTTATATCGTGTGACATAGATGAAAGAAACTGCGTTTTTGCCTCACTTGCTTGCTCTGCATAGATCGCAGTTTTGCGCAGTTGTCTGTTTATCATAAGTATATGTGTGCCGTCTATTATGATTAGCAGAATAAACACACCGCAGATTATCAATACCGCCATCCAGTTGTTTTCGGTAGTGTCCAGAACATCGCATTTTATCATACCGAGTATGTCAATACCGGAGTTATTGTCGAATGCGGAATAATACCAGTAGCACATCTCGCCCTTTGAATTCTTGTGTTTTACAAGCCCGTTTTCATTCTGTGCAAGTTCTGTCGCAAAATCATCGGATTTATTGTAATCATCGGGGTAATTATAATTGCGTATAAGTTCGATAAACGTATTCGCACTCATTGAGTTTGACTGTACTACATAAGCGCCCGTATTCGTGATCATTCCGATCTCAGCCGATCGAAAAGCCGCAGGGCACACCCACGCTTTTTTCAGACTGTTTACCGGTATAAGTCTTAACAACAGATAATCAGTATCCATGTCGTTTTCTCTAAGCGTAACTTTTGTTCCTACGCTTATAACGGTAAGCTGCGTAATATCGTCACGATATTTGCCGAGGAGCAATGATTCATCTTTTCCGTCATCAAACATCATTTTCATATTCTTTATGAAAATCCGGTCGGTTTCGCTGTCACGCTCTTTTATTTTCATATAGCAATGCGCAATGTTATCGCCGCTGTTTGAATATACTGAATATGCTGTATATGTCTGCATATCAACAAAATGAACGTATCGGTCAGAATTTGTGTTGGTATTACGGATATAGTCCATAGCCTGCAAAAGATCCATATGGTTATAACTGATATAATTTGCCCAGTTATCCGCATAGCCTTTTTCGTTATCAAGATAGTTGTTGGTTACCTGTTTAATCGCTTCTACGGTAGATACAAAAGAATCGGCATTCGCATTGCGCTGTTTCATATTTATGAAGTGGGTATAAATCCCTGCCGCTACCAATGCCGCTATTATCAGAAGTACATTCAGAATTGTAAGCAATATTTTTTGCTTATGTGAAATGCCGGAATTATCTGCGGCTTTGCCGTTAAGCGCTTTGAAATGCTTTATCATAAATGTACACCTCCTGTTCCGGTTCAGAAACATATATCTTTATTATTTTATCACATTTTCTGCCTGAAAGCAACAGATGACGATCATTTTATAATTATGAACTGCTCTATATATCCGATAATTTACATATTTATATATAAATCACAAATGTCCCGACTTTTTCAGTCGGGGACGGGTTTTTAACCAATATGCTCTACTTTTTTAAAATTTTTTATATTATTTTTATGCTTGGCTCTAGGTTTCCCCAACATTTGTTATAGAGCCATTTTTATTATAGAGCTATGATAACGAAAAAGACCCGATGAGATTTTACTCATCGGGTCTTCAATTTATTTATCCTGAAGATATTTTGTAATTGCTTTGTAATTGTTCATATTACATTCAGATAGCCGCTTAATGTCATTAAGAGTATCGATATCAACTGTTTTCTCTGTTTCAAAACACAGCATTTTATTACCATGCAGAAGATTGTCTTTTACTATACACTCTGTAGTAAGCACATCAACATATATATTTGGTATATACGGATCAGGATATGACTGGCGCGGTCTGTTGGCATCGTCATTATTTTCAAAAAAGATACTCCTGATATAATCATCGCCGTCTTTTTTTAACCACTTATATGCCGTAAGATAATCATCTACGAGATTTACTGACAAAAGACAAGTTGCCTCTTTATGGCATTTTATTCTGGCTATTGCCTGATCTATAATTTTCGGATCTCTTAGCGGACAGGTAACGCGAAGATGAACCCAATAAGCAGGAACAAACCCTTCGTTTTTATAAAACCATTCGATAGCATGTTGCATAAACTCAAGATCGGTTGCCGCATCACCGGATATTTCAGCCGGGCGGAGAAACGGTGCTTCAGCTCCGTATTGCTTTGCTATTTTTGCATATTCAGCAGAGTCTGTTGTAACAATTGTCCTGTCAATATTTTCTGACAATTTTGCCGCTGCTATTGAATATGCAATCATAGGATATCCATTAAGCAGACGTATATTTTTATTCTTAACGCCTTTAGATCCAGATCTGGCTGGAATTATAGCATATGTTTTGCTATAATCAATATGATTTAGTATTTCTCTATCCATTTTCTGATAACCTCTCTGTTAATTCACGATAAAGCATTCTTATCACACCATATCCGCCTTTAACGTTAATTACATGATTGCATATAAACACTATTTCTGGTTCAGCATCAATAGGGCATATTTTGTAACCGCAAAGCAACATTGCTTCAAAATCATTCAAATCGTTACCGACATACATTACGTTATTAAGCGAAAAGCCATTTTCGGCACAGTACTTCCTTAATACTTCGGATTTTTCGTCACCAACGCCATGAATAACAGGTATTTTCAGCTTTTCAGCTCTTCTTCGTACTACAGGGTTATCTTCTGTGGAAAGTATTATCTGCGGTATATTCAAACCATCTTTTATCATTCTGACACCGTAACCATCACCTCGATGTACAAATACACCTTCGTTGCCATTTTCGTCAACAAAAGCGCGATTGTCAGTCATTACGCCGTCAAAATCATAAACAATAAGTGAAGGAATAAAACTTAATTTGCTCATGTTAATGCTTTCTATACTTCAGCTTGTCTCTCTGCACCTGTTCTATGGGCAGAACTTCTTCAGGTTTTTCTGTAAGTGCTTTCTGTATAGAAAGCAGATTTCTCTTAAGCTTTCTAATACCATCCGGCTCAAGTGAAGCAGCATGATCGGTACCCTTCCATGTGCGGTCAAGAGTATAATGTCGTTCAATAACATTTGCGCCGAGGACATAAGCTGCATCATCAATTGCAATTCCTAGGTGATGGCCCGAGAAACCGATGTTCTTGACGATTTTACCGTAAGTATTTACAAGTCGTGTTATTTCAAGCAGACATATATCTTCAAATGGTACAGGATAACCTGATGTACAACTGAATATAGTAAGATCCTTATTTCTTTTCTTTGATACAAAAAGATCTATCAGCGCTTTTTCTTCTTCTCTTGTTGTCATACCGAGTGATACCTGAATTTCACCCTTATAGTTATCACATAACCATTCAAGCATCTCATAGTGATTGTTGCAGGCAGAAGGAATTTTTATGAACTCAGGTTCAAGTGAAGCTATTTCTTTTGCGCTTGTAAGATCCCACACAGAAGTACTGTATGTGATCCCCATTTCTTCACAGTATTTTTTTAATTCTGCGTGTTGATCGACGGTAAATTCAAGAAATTCTCTGTGTTCACCGTAAGTCTTACCGTATGAATTTGCCGGATTGGGATGCGGTGCATTGTACTGTTCTTCTGTCAGAAGCTCTCTGTTGCATCTCTTTTGAAATTTAATAGCATCCGCCTGGCAAAAAACTGCAGCTACCTTAATAAGCTCCTTAGCAATATTGATATCGCCCTTATGATTGCAACCGGCCTCAGCTATTACATATGGCTTTTTGTACTCCATTATAGATACCTCCAAAATAAATATTTATTGATACACCGTTTTTCAGTGTTTTTTCACAGTTTTGAGTTCTGATAACCATCATCATTTATAGGTTCTTCAGAGAATGTACTATTTGCTTCATCAACAGGAATAGTGTAGTTTTTATTTTTAATACGCTCATTCAACTCCTGCATTCTTTTTCTCTGAATAATTATTTTTTCTTGATTTGCGGTTATCTCTTCAAGTTCTTTTAATTGTATTTCATTGTTCTCAACATATTCGTTAAGTTTTTCCAACATAACATCTATGTCGGTTGCTTCAACGATAGCTGTCAAGTTGTCAACTTTTTCTTCAAGTTCAGAAATATACAGTTTATCTTTTTCGTGCTCTTCTATAAGCTTTGTATTTTTTTCGGCTTCTGCAATGACACGTCTTTCCGTGGCAGACAAAATACCTTCAAGGGTTTTTACCTCTCTATAAATAACTTTAACATCTTCGTCACTTATTGAGGTTTTATAATTATTTGCTTCAATAAGCATTTTTGTAAGGGCAAGCTTTTTGGTAAATGAGAATGCTTCAATTGTTTCTCTATCTGCTGTATCGCTCATATAGACATATATCCTTTCGCTTTCTTCATCTTTATCATCAGTGCATAATAGTTCTGCAATTGATTTTTTGTTTATCTCAATTACTGATATTTTTTCAAAATTCTCAAGTTCAGCATTGTTGATGAAAATTGAATCATTCGATGAATCTATAAACACAGTGAACTCCGTTCTATCTGAGTTTTTAATAATATTCATCACTGAATCATTATCAATTAGTTCTGATTTATCGCATACGCAAACGCAAAGGCTGTCAGTTAACGGCAATGAATTATATTCTTCTGCATCGTTGTATAGTTTAAAACTGCAGTCAAATTTCAAGTCATCACAATTTTCAAAAAATTCGGCAAGCATAGCGTTGTCTGTGCCTATATCAAGGATATTTACATGAGACACTCTGTGCTTGACTGCATACTCTTTTATAAGCCTTGCTGCAGCATAATATCTATGCATCAGCTTGTAATTCTTGTCTATATCTGACGTAAAAGAAACTTTGCTTTCAAGCGATGCAGCCAATGAATTTATAGATGTACTCCATGCAGTTATACCTTTTGCAAATTTGCCATTTACAGCTAATGAAAGAAGTTCGACCGGATAGTTACCGTCTAATATCGTAACATCATCAAAAGCAGAATAGTCAGTAAAAATATCGCTGGGATGAGGTTTAATATATTTCTTATATCCATCGGCAAAATAGTCCAAAAGCAATGAACTCTGGTACAGCTGTTGTTCACATGTAAATACACCTAGATTTACATTGTGCTGAGGCAAGAATATAATGCTATTTTCTGCTGTTATTTTCGGTTGTACGAAATCAAAAATAATTCTAAGATCCGATTTGTTTTTTTTACTAAGCTTAGTTCTTAGTATGTCTGATATGCAGAAATCGATTGCTTTATCATCTTCATATCCCTCTCGTTGAGAGCGCATATCTATATATCGGTTAATTACATTGTCATTTCGGCCAAACAGTCCCAGCTCAACTACTATTGGATATAAAAATGGATCTTTTTCTTTTATTGCATGCTCAATCGTCATTTCTGCGACAGATTGTTGTCCATCGCCGTCTTCAAAATAACTATATTTTTTTCCAAGATAATTTAAATAGATGCCCAACGGAAAATGATCACCGCATAAAAAATAATTATCAAATTTATCTAAGTTAGAAACTTTAGAACATGTAACATCATAACTACATTCAATTTTTTTTGCAACATCTGATACAGTTCCAATAATTCTTCTGCGTTCATTTAGAATGTCTTTATCAGGAAACATTATAACTTCTTTAAACAGTTCGGTTTTCTTTATATTTCCTATCACGTTTTCGTAATTTTGCATAAGATTTGAAATGTAAATAACAGAATCGGAATTTTTGCCGTAAATTATTTTATGCAAAATCATAGACAATAAATGATATTTGGTTAAAGAATAATATAAATCCATTTTTATCCTCTTTCAATTAATGTAGTATATTAGGCAGAAAATCTTGTATGCCAGCATTTCCGAATCCGGATAAAAGGTCAAATTTATAGTCGCTGAAAGTATACTTAATCCACTGGTCATTTATGGAAAAATTATAAATGGGCATAAAACTATCTTCAGCCTGTATTGTAACAAAGTTTCTGTCTTCACCTACAAAGTCGTAATAAGCATCTGCAAAATCAATTATACCTTTATGAATTGATTTTATAGCTTCATTGTTTTCAGATAACGCATTGCCATATTTTAATTCAAATAAATCCTCAGAATCGTTTGTTTCAAACGCTAAAGCAGAAGGAACTGGAGAAGTTACAACAGTTTCGATAAAAATAGTTTTATTGAAATAATTTTCGGCAAACTTATCAAGCAGATTTTTGTTATGATGCACCGAAAACATATAAGAATTCAGTTTCCCAGAATCTATGTATTTGTTTGTTAATTCACGATCGAATGCACCAATCATTGCGCCTGAAACCTCTCCGTCATATGACAGATTATCCTTTATAAACTCTTCAAATGAGAGTATGCTTTTTCCGGACCAACCAACATCCATTAGGCATATGTTGTGTTTGTCTTTTATAAATTCACTGATGTAATTGCAACCTTTCTGCGCCATTGGCTCAAAATGTGCAATTATTTCATCTTCGTGCATAGCAATAATATTTTTAAGTAATTCAATATTTTCTTTAGTTAATCTATCTGTTACACTTAGGTGATGTTTTTTTAACGTTTCTTCAAGAAATTCGCAATTTATGTTTATGAGCACCGTTTCAATAGTTGCGTCCGGTAACATGTCATAAATCGGATTAACGTTTCTTGTGAACAAATCGCCTATACCTCTCTTCAGGCACAGATATGTACTCATAAATCTGGACCATACCATATAGTCGTTATCTATGGTTTTAAAGTGTTTGCGATATACCTTCTGCACAATATCACCATCTCTTGCGAGAAATATATACTTATCAAAATGTTTTTCTTTCGCAAGTTTTTCAAGATATTCGCAGAATCCACATACGATTATTCCGCCATATGTAAAGCCAAATTCATAATACTTATCTTTCGGATAGGTAAGTCTCATACCGCTGTGAAGGTTGTGTGCTATAATGCTCTTATATATTGAGCCTGCAAGTGAAGCTTTCCATACAGGACGATATTTATCCGACAATATATCACAGTTTGGATAATGGTAAGTCTGCCAGCCACTTTCTTTTGCGTTCAGACAATCGACTCTGTAGTTGTCACCGATATGAAGCACTTTTCTTCCCTTTATAAAATTCTTGCTTACATATGCATAAAGTAATTTATCACCTTTACTCATATGGTAATCGCACGAAACATATATTTTATCAAAATGTTCATATCCTGCGTTTTTCAGTAATTTTTCTATGAATTCTTGAGGAAGATACATATTAGAGACTGCAATAACGGTTTTATTCTGCCTGATAAGAGTATCATATACTCGCTTCATATAAGGGTTAGCATAAGTGAACTTTAATTCTGCTTGAAGTTCATACTCCATAACAGTATCAATGTCAATTCTTTTGATTTTATACAATTCATGATATATCTCTGAAATAGTCACCTCATGACCGGGTGCAACACGGCGTGCTTCTTTCTCTGCATCTATACGCATTTTCTTGAAATCAGGTATGTTATATTTCAGCTCAACATACTCAAAAACATCTGTCGGCTTACTACAATTTCTGAAAATCAGCGTATCAAATATATCAAAAGAAATAACATCATAGTCCATACATATTTTTGTCATCTGCTGTATTGTATGCCTGAATTGGTTTTTGTACTCCGGAAGTGTGACATCGTTTTCTATAGGAGTACTCTCTGTTTTAGGCGAGTTTTTTGTAGCTGTTGGTGGTTTTACAGCAGGCGCAGGTGGTTTTGGAGTTACGACGGGTTTTTCATTTTTAACAGCAGAAGTCTGATTGACGTCAATTGTGTCCTTTGCCTCCTCTTTCATATCATATATGTTTATCTCTCTTGGTGTATATGGAAGTGGCGCCAAAGGGAAAGTTTTTCCTTCAACATCTGATTTAAAATACTTTCTTAGTTTTTTGAGAAACAGCCAGGATTTGATTCTGTGTTTCCGGTGATAATTTGTATTACTCATTATATAGCCTTCATAATGTGACTTTACCCTTGGATCACTATCTACTAGGTAATAATATAAACGATTTTTTATGCTCATTTTGGTATCCTCTCAAATTTCACATTTTGACGCATTTTTAATTGTATCATAATTCCGAAAAATTGTCAATATAAACTAATCTTAAAAGCTCTTTATTTGGAATTTATCATATAATCAAACAAGATAAGTACATATCCTTCTGTAAATGTGCAAAAGCAAAAAATAAACCCCGACTGAAACCAGTCGGGGTTAGCATGGCGGAGAGGAAGGGATTCGAACCCACTAAATCAATTAGTTTCCAGAATCATATCCATACTATCCGCCAAAAGTAACTTGTACTTTTGCATGGCGGACGGAAAGACGTGCTGATAAACACGCTCAATCATATTTGTTGACGAATGTCCCATCAGTTCCGCTATGTATTTCTGTGGTATTCCCATCAGTAAGCATTTTGAAGCATAGTAGTGACGGAGCGCATAGAATTTAAAGTAATATAAGTCGGTATTGGCATTGAAAAAATTCCGCCACTTATCACTAATTTCTTTGGCGAGTATTCCGCCACATAATGACTGTTTTCTGTTGTTAATATTTTCAAGGAGAACTTGCTCCATTTGATTTGATATTGGAATAGATCGATAACCGGCGTAGGTTTTAGGCGCTTTTCGCACCGGCTTTCCTTTATGATCCAGTACAATTGCCGACTTTATTTCTATATGACCCTTACAAATTGATTCGCCACTCAGAGCAGCAATTTCTGAGGGGCGTAAGCCACATTGGCTGGCAAGAAGAAACGGTTTAATTAATATCGGTTTTAATTTCTTTATACGACTGTAGATTATATCAATCTCATCTTCTTCGGGAATATAAAACGATGCTTTTGTTTTCTGAGGTTTGGTGACAAATAATTTAGATTGTATTTCAGGAGCAAACATCTTCACTGCGGCGTTCACAAGACCTACAGCATTGCTTATAGATTTTGATGAGTATTTTAGCATATCACGGTTAATGGCACTTTGGTACAGCTCAGAGGTAATATCCGTAAGGTTGACAGACATCAAATTCTGCAACTGATTGCGTCTGATAATAATATAACCATTGACTGTTGAGGGAGAGAGAACAGTATATTTACTTTTAATGTAGCGGTCGATTGCTTCTGAAACAGTCATATTATTGATTTGCACATTATTGCTCCTTTGTAGAAAATTTGATTTATAATTAAATTATATCATATTTTGTCGAGATTTACCATACAAATTTATTTAAAATTAATTGTCGCCACTGGCGTCAATTAAATATAAACTTATTGCACAGCTTGTCTGTGCATTTTTATTTGCCAAATATGGCGGAAAGGAATAAAAATGGATACAATCATTTATTTAAATGTAATAATCAAATTACACTTTGGCGGGCTTGCAATCTATGAATGTGAAAACGGATTTATAGGCTTCTGCGATGCAAGGTGCGGCGACATCGGAGATAATCCGATGATTACCGATAAATCAGAAATGATAAGCATTGACAGATTACCTTACAAGTGGCGTGAGAAAATAAAGGAGGAGTTGAAAAATGCCGAAAACTTATGATAAGAAAGCTTGGCTGGAACAGAAAGAATTGACCAAAGAAGAAAATTTAAAGATTATACAGAATATAGTCAATAACTTTAAAGAAGATCCTGAAAAAATTCTTGAATTTATTGATTTTCAGTCACGTTTTTATAATTACAGCACACGCAACACCATACTGATTTACGCTCAAAACCCAGGTGCATTATTCGTCGGCTCATTTGCCGCCATCAAAAAAATTACAGATGAGCTTGCAAAAGAGCACAAACTTCCTAACGGAGAGCTGCCGTATTACGGAATAAAAAAAGGCGCAAAAGCCATTAAAATTTTTGTACCGCAAAAAATCACATACTTGAAAAACGAGAGCGGTGATTGGATTCAGCTGTCTAAAGCAGACAAGCAATTGCAACTGGAATATAAGAATGGCAACATTGAAAGCTACCAAAGGCTTGGATTTGGCATAGGAAATGTTTTCGACATATCGCAGACAAATTTACCGATTGAGTTATATCCGACCGTTATCAGCGAAGGGTTCGGAGAAGAAAGTGAAATACATAAACAATTTGCCGAGTATATAACGGATTTTTGCAAACAGCACAATATTGAAGTAAAGGATATGAACGAGGAAACGGTTACAATACGTGGACTTGCAAGAAATGACAATATTATAGAGCTTAATCCGCTTTTAAACGATACCGGAAGGCTTTCGACATTGCTCCATGAAGTTGGGCATGAATTGCTTCATTTTTCTGCTAACAGTAATAAGATGTCGATTGAACAGAAAGAAATCGAAGCTGATATTTTCAGTATGCTGATGTTACGAAGATACGGTTTTGAAATACCGGATAGCCGCAGTAAGCATTTCGTAGATAATTATCGTAGCCTGGATGATAAAGACGGAAAACTTCTGCAGGAATCATTTGAACGTGTAATGAAAGAATACAGTAAAACCGTTCAATTAATTTCAACTGAATTTGCTGAGGAGATGCAAGCAACTGAAGAAGTCAGCAATCAGATAACGATGGTTATGGGATGATTTTTAATTGTCGCCATTGGCGGCAATTAAATAGGCTGTCGTTCAGGCAGCCTGTGTATGAGAGCAACAGTGTAAAGCCGGTGCAACTCCGGCAGCTCTCAAGGAACGACAAGAGGTAGAAAAACGTTTTAAAGCGTGCTTATGATGGGAATTGTGATTATGTCGTTCTCTAGCAACGGACAGTGATAGCTACACTGTAGGACGGAAAAGTAAGCCTGCCGTCCTTTCCCGTTGCTTTTTAATTTAAAAAGGCTTAAATTTAACAGCTGCTTTATGCAGCAGAAAGAGGTTTACCATGAGAAAAACAAAAATTATCGCAGTTGCAAATCAGAAAGGCGGTGTCGGCAAAACAACTACAGTTGTAAATATAGCTGCAAATCTTTCAAGAAACGGAATGAAGGTACTATGTATCGATCTTGACGGTCAGGGAAATCTGTCGGATTATCTAGGCTTTTCAGGTGAAAATGAAGAAATAGTAATAACTGACCTGCTTACCGCAGAAATGTCACGCAAGCTTTCAGATGAGGTCATAGAACAGGCAATCCTGACGAGCAAATCCGACAACGTTGATTACATTCCATCTGACATAACTCTTTCAACAGCGGATATGTTCCTTGCCACAGCAATAGGACGTGAAATGATACTCCGCAGGCTGCTTCTTCACAAAGTGTTTGACAGGTATGACTATATCTTAATAGATTGTCTGCCATCGCTCGGCGTGTTGGTAGTAAACGCACTGGTAGCCGCAGACGGCATTTTGATACCGGTGCAGACACAAAAGTTTGCGCTCAACGGCATTGTTCAGTTTGAAGAAATAATGACACTTGCAAAAGAACTTAATCCTACGTTAACACTGTATGGAGTTATCGAAACAATGACCGATAACACACGAATGGCAAAGGCGGTTGATGAAGCGTTGACCGAAAGATACGGTAATCTCGTTTTCAACAGCCGTATATCAAAAAGCGTTATGGCGAGCAATAGTACCGCAGAACAAAGAGCAATGACTATAAATACAAAGCTCGGCAGTCAATATGCAGATCTTACAAACGAATTTATAGGAAGGTGCAAATAAAATGGCTTTTGATTTTTCCAATATTAAAGCAAAAGGAAAGCTCAACGGACTTTCCTTTTATTCCCCGGTATCAGATAACGATAGTGTGCATGAGATTCCATTAGATCTTATAGACAGCTTTGAAGGTCACCCATTTTCAGTTGTTGATAATGATGATATGGTACAGCTCACAGAAAGTGTAAAGCACAATGGCATCATGAATCCGGCTATAGTTCGTGAAAAAGGCAGCGGCAGATACGAACTGATAAGCGGTCACCGGCGCAAAAGAGCCTGTGAGCTTGCCGGGCTTAAAACACTCAAAGCGTATGTAAAGCAGTTAACGGATGAAGAAGCAACTATCATAATGGTTGACAGCAACCTTCAGCGAGAAAAGATATTGCCAAGCGAAAGAGCTTTTGCTTATAAAATGAAATATGAAGTGCTTAAAAAAAGTGTTGGCAGACCCGCAACCGATAAATTGTCGCCAGTGGCGACAAAAAGCGGTCGTACCGATGAACAAATCGGAGATATGTTCGGAGAGAGTAAGGACACCGTTCGCAGATACATTCGGCTTACATATCTTATCAAAGAAATCCGTGATATGGTTGATGATGATAAGCTGTCAATCAGAGCCGCAGTTGAAATATCTTATATCGAACCGGCAAAACAAGCTATACTCGTACCGTTTATGCAGAAATATGATGTAACAATCAATAAAGCCGCCGAGCTCAGAGAATGGCTTGACAACGGCGGTTTAACGGATAACGAAACCGTCACTTCCCTTTTTACTGATAAATCAGCTAAAAAGGAATCTTCTCATAAACTGCCGAATGCTATTAAATATAAGCAGATAAAATCGTACATTCCCGATTCCGTTCTTAAAGAAGACTATCAGAGTTATGTTATTAAGGCACTGCTCTTCTACAAAGAAAACAGTGAAGATATTTGAATGTACGATAAAATATTACATGAAAAAGCAAATAAGAAGAACATTTGACATTTACAGTCAAATATGATAGAATGGAGAAAAATATGATATTGTTTACTGTGACATTAATTGCTTACATTTTCAATACAGTTTTTAATCTGCTGGCATTATTCAAGGCGAAAAATAAAAAACAAACAATCAAATCTGATACGACTGACACTCCGCTTTATATTTTAATGATTGTAAATTTTCTTTTGGTGCCTGATATAATGTTTAATGTCACAATTACGATAATAAATCTGGTGAACATTCTCCTTGATACATTCAGATTTATACGCAACCCACTCAATAATAAGAGCCTTCTTATCAACGTTACGATTAACATAAGTTACATTCTTCTAAGTTTTCTGTTATTGGGTGTATGTATCCAAAAAAGTGTCAAAATTGTCGCCACTGGCGGCAATTTGCTTTTATGAGTTCTTTGAACTGGAAAATCGTACTTAAATTAAAGGCTATTTATAATCATAGTTCTTTCTTCTCTAATTTGCGAGATTAATTCTTCGGATGACTTTTCTATAGAAAGAGTGTTTTTAAGTTCTTCAATTTCAGAAAAGCAATTAACGGAAATATTATCTAGGATGTATGCTTCAAAGGTGATTGTAGAATAGATCATAGTAAAAATTTGATAGTCGCCATTGTAACCTTGAAGAATCACATGCATTATAGAATAGTTAGAATTACTATTACTGAATTTGTTCATGTGAAAAGAAATTTGATTTTGAGTAGTATAATCTAACACTAATAATTCTCCGTACTTGAAACGATATCCCAAATTGCTCTGCCCATCTGAATTTAAATTATATCGTGGGAATAATCTCATGTCTACGCCTTCGTCGCCGCACGATGCGAAAATTACATTACAATATTCTCCGGAAATATAAAGAGGGTCAAAATTTATTTTAAATGACATTATATTATAATTAAAATTTGGACGTTCTTTGTTCACTTGAGCCTCTACTACATGCAATTCTTGATTTTTTAATTCTATTGCTATTGGATTCTCCACAGATAATTGATAATTTAAATGTGAATTCTTTGTAGCAAATTCGTTTGCAATTTTTCCAATCCAAATAGCACAAACCAAACTCAACACTGACAGAATAACAGAAATTAATGATAATATATTTGAATAGAGCGAGTCGTTGAATTCAGCTTGTGTCTTATTTTTATTGCTAGGTGTATTTTGATATTTACTCATAGATAGCTCCTTGTTTATAGCGTTAGCTATATTATACATTAGATTACATCTAAAGTCAATTGAAATATGATGTTATGAATTTTATATAATACAATTTGCTGAAACTGAAACTATTTCAGTTAAATCCGAACTTTCAACAGTTGTGACAATTACCAATATAATGGATTAAGATTTGTTTGTATTTTCGCTGATAATATGTTTACTATCAAATCAAAATATGATATACTAAAGATAGTAAATACTGCGAAAGAAGAAAAGGAGGACCCCAAAATGAAACGTAAACGTACCCACACCATACTCGCAACAATAACCCTTATCAGCGTAATACTGACCAGTGCTTGCACGGCAGGCAATGCAAGCAGCACAACGTCCTCTGCACCCGAAACGGCAGTGACAACTACCGCTCCGGCAGTGACGGGAACAGTGATAGATAGGATTGATGAGCCGAAAGCCGAAGCGACTACAGCAGTAACGACCGCTCAGACTACCGCTGTCACTACAAAGCCACAGGAAACAAAAAAGGCAGAAACGACAGCAGCTGCCACAGCAGCAGTCACCACAGCAAAGCCGGCAACGACAACAACCGCCGCTACTACAAAGCCCGCTCCCGAATGGACAGAAACAAAGGCAAGCGGTACAAAGTACGTCAACACAGACTGCTACAGCCGTAAGAAAGCCGTACTCGGTGCAGAAACCGTAAAGCTGTACAGCGTGAACGACAAGGTGACAGTAACAGCCAAGACCAACACGGGCTATTATAAGCTCTCTGACGGTAGCTTTATACACGGTGACTATCTGAGCGACAGCAAGATTGTTATACAGACTACAACAACCACAAAGAAAGCTGAAACACCTAAGCCTTCACAGACAACAACGAAGAAACAGGAAAGCAAGCCGAAGTCCATATATGAGTATCCATTCGACCTTAAAGCAATCCGACAGGTAATTATAGATGATGCCATCAGCAACTACGGTCTTGTACTTGCTGAAGATATAATCAAGGACGAAAGTTCGTGGTTTCCACCACTTGTTATATGGAAAGGTGTTAATCCTAATGTTGTACGTATGAGAGTGTCAGAACAGGCAGAATCGAGTTATACAGGCGGTAATATGAAAAAAGGCGATTACTTTAACGTATACATTGAAACCATACCGGATTTAAAGAAAGACGAAAACGGTAACAGTATTGAGGGCTACGCAATATTCTTTCTTAGGTAAAATCTGATTTTTAGGTAGATTTATAATTTAATATTCGAGAGCTTTGAAAGTATAAATTCAAGGCTCTTTTCTTTTTTCTGACAGTAAATTGAACATAAAAATCCAAAGCAGTCCGCACCCGTAGGACTGCTTTTTTATATATATTTTTAAAAAATCAACCAAGAAAGGACAAAGGTTATGTTTAAAAACAAATTCAAAAAGCTGACCGGACTTTTCCTTGCAGCAGTTATGACATTAGTTGCTATGCCTATTCAGACGCTTGCGTCAGATTGGGGTGTCGGTGACAATGTTTATGCGGCTATGCTCGGAAATTACATCGGCTCAGACGGTAAGACTTATGCAGATAAGTATAATTACGACTATATCTACTATAAGTCAGACGGCAGTGTAGGAGTAGCCACTCGCTATGCCTCAACGCACGCTAAGTTAGGTGTTAGCAAGAACGGCGTGACACAGCAGGCAATCTGTATCGAAGCCGGTGTGTCATACAGCACAGGAAGCTCCTATGTTGGTAAAGCATCAAGTGATGACTATATGCTTATGTTGCCTACAAAAGCACAAAGAGATTTAAAAATAGAGTTAATTTCAGGATTTAACAGCCAAGTAACTAAATCTCCTGTTGCCAACACAAACCTTGATGATTTCTCATTTGCTACACAGGCAGTATCGTGGGAAATTCAGCAAGATCTGCGTACAGGATACGGTAAAAGTGACCTGGCTGTTAATTCAATTATTCCTAATACACCTAAAACAGCTTATTACGACCAGTTAAAGGGCAGACCTGCCGAAAAGTGCTACGAGTACATTCTCGGTAAGATGAAAAGCTATTCACTTATTCCGAGTTTCACTTATACGAATAAAGCAAACGCTCCTACTCATACGCTGAAATACAACTCTTCAACGAAGAAGTACAGCATAACATTAGCTGATGAAAACAACAGCGGTATGCCTGCAAGTGCATTCAACATCAGCGGTGTTACAGTAACTAAGAGCGGTAACAAGTACACTTTCACGACAAGCAGTAAGATAAGCGGTACTAAGGCTTGCACATATAAGGCGAACCGCACAAGCGGAGATCAGCTCGTTATATGGAAGTCCGGCAACGGCTCTCAGACTATGGCTTCCGGCATAGATGACCCTGTGCAGTTCTACGCAAACTTTAAGACCGAAAGCACAGGCACAGCTCAGATAAAAAAAGTATGGGAACATAACAAAGACAATTCAAGCACAAAAGCCGATAACAGTGACATCTATTTTACGGTAAAGAACAGTTCGGGTTCGGCCGTGAAGGCTACTGGCAAGGCAGGCTCGTATACCTACTCTGCAAGCGGTTCCGTGAGCCAGTTCAAATTAAACTCAAGTAACACTTTTTTAGTAAAATCATTACCTGCAGGAACGTATACCGTTACAGAACACGGAAAGAATTCAGACGGCTCGATACCCTATTACACCCGTACAGGCGGTGTCAGCAAGACGGTAACAGTAACAGCAGGCAGCACAGGAACGGTAACGTTCACCAATACCCGTAACACAGGTACAGGCGAGGTTATAAAGACCTGGATTGATACCAACGGTAACGCCATAGCCGCAAGCAACAACGTTGAAAGAAATAAGCAGATATATTTCCGCATCAAAAACGCTGACGGAAAATATATAACTGTCAACGGTACGAAGTACAGCGGCTCATATTCTTTTGCCGGAACAACAACTAAAGCTACATCGCTGTATGTTAAACCCAGTACAGGTACTTTCACTGTTTCCGACCTGCCTACAGGCAAGTATACCGTATATGAGTACGGCTCACCGGATGGTTATTCTGTCAACAGAGCATCTCAGACAATTACCATATCAAGAGATAAAACATCGTCCGTGTCTTTCGTAAACAGCGAGGATAGCGGTACGGCTCAGATAAAGAAAGTATGGCTGTCCGATACAACACTGTCAGCTTCAGAAAAAGCAAATCTTGAGAAAAACGTTTACTTTACTGTCAAGGACGCTAATGGTAAGTATATCAAGGTTACAGGCTCGGCAGGAGCGTATGTTTATGCCGGCACTCAGACTTCCGCAAATAATATGAAACTCAGCGGCAGTAAGTTTAATGTAAGCAAGCTCCCTATGGGAACATACACTGTAACAGAGATTAATAACGCAAGCGGTTACAATCCGAAAACGCAGACAAAGACGGTCACAATTGCCAATAAGGGCGAAATAAAGGCAATATCATTTACGAATAAATCAACGCCAGTTGTTGTGATAAGAAAGCATTTCTCCGATGAGAACAATCTGACAGAAGCACAGCTCAAAGAACAGTATGCTAAGGTTACTGTAAATCTGCAGGTGCTTGGCTTCGGCGGAAGTGTTTCCTCGAATCCGCCTGCAGGCTACTATGTAGAATTTACGGGTTCAAACGGTAATTACACATACAAAGGGCTTTCGTCAACCAAAACATCAGCAACAAATCTCAAGCTGAATGAAAACGGCGAAATGACTATATCGTTCGGCACTAACACCGCTCCGTATTACTTAGCTGTCATTGAAACGTACAGCGGTACGGATTACGATGTTGATAATCGGGACCAGCGTATTGACCTTGGTGACGGTGATCCGAATGCTGTAATCGACCTTGATGACATTGAGCTTGACAATCAGCTTAAGACAGGTTCTGTGCAGATTGACAAGCAGTTTTTAAATGAAAACGGTGCTATAGAAAATATCCCCGATGACAAACTTGCCGAGGTCGCTTTTAAAATCAAGCACAACGGCAAATATCTCACCTTTACAGGTAGCAACGGTATCTACACATATAAAGGCGAGAACAATACGGGTACTGAATTAAAGCTGAACAAAGCCACATATAACTTTATTGCAAATGAGCTTCCCGCAAGACAAGAATACACAGTGTATGAAGTAAGCGGCACAACAGGTTACAGCTTCTCAATCGACCCCGTGACTTTCACTATCACTCCTGCCGGCTCGGTAAAGAAAGTGTTTACCAACAAGGCAATGACGGGTACGATAAGTATTGTAAAGCACAGTGCGGACGGTGTACTTTCCGGCTGGCAGTTCCGTGTTACAGGCACAGCCAAGACCGGACAGAGTTATGACAAGACCTTTACTACCGATGCAAAGGGTACAATCACAATCAGTAATATCCGTATCGGTGATTATAAGGTTACAGAGGTCAAGACCGGAAAGGCAGTCGGTTATATTACCGAGAACAGCAAAGACCTTGAGGTTAAGACCGATACTGTAACAACAGTCAATATCGAGAACAAGCCGTATGCGAATATCGTTATCAACAAGGTTGACAGCGTAAAAGGCACTGCTCTGAGCGGTGCTACATTCGGTATCTATACGGACGCTGAATGTGAAATCCCTGCACAGGCATATACATCGTCTACAGATGATACTCTGACAGACGCTGTAATCACAGAAAGTGCGACAGGCAAGTACACTTGCAATTTCCTGCCGATTGAGAGCAAGAATGGCACAACTTACTATGTCAAGGAGCTTTCAGCTCCCGACCATTACGCTATCGACACAGACGTACACCCGGTAACGCTTAAAACGGCAAATTCAACCGTAGCAGTTTCAAACAATGCTACATCGAAATTCTATGAAACGCCTTTAGGCTCGGTCAGAACGACAAAGGTTGACGCAGATCATCCCGATGTACTTCTGAGCGGCGCCGAGTTTACAGTATATCAGTCTGATAAGGCTACTGTATACGGCAAGCTCGCAGAAACATCAAAGGGTACATATCAGCTTGACGAAATCCCTGCAGGCACATACTACCTCAAGGAAACAAAAGCACCGAAGTATTACAACATAGATAACACATTCTATCAGTTTGTAATTTCTGACGCAGGCAAGGTTGTCGATGTGTCAATCAACGGCAACGACAAGTTCCCGAATGCTCCGCAGAAGGGCAATATAAAGATAGTCAAGAGAAGTGCGGACGGTGTTCTTTCCGGTTGGAAGTTTGAAGTTTCCGGCACGGCTCTTAACGGCACACCCGTAGCAACCAAGACATACGCAACAGACGCAAAGGGCGAAATCAATATATCAAATCTCCTTATCGGTACTTATACCGTAAAGGAAGTAAAGGACGGCAAGACAGTCGGATATATCACGCCTGCAAATCAGACGATTGAAGTAAAGAGCAATGCAACTACTACTGCAACGTTTGAAAACAAGCCTTTCGGTCACATTGTTATCAACAAGGTTGACGCAAAGACCGGCGAAAAGGTAACAGGTGCAACATTCGGTATTTATACCGACAGCACTTGCAAGACTGTAGCAAAGGCATATAAGTCTGACACTGACAGCACACTTGTAAATGCAGAGATTATCGAAACAGCTACAGGAGTGTACACTTGCAACTACTTACCTATTAACAGTGTAACAGGTACGACATACTATATCAAGGAGCTTACAGCTCCCGAAGGTTACTACCTTGACACAAATGTACACGCAGTAACACTTAAAACAGCAAACACAACCGTATCAGTAAGCAATGAAATCGGCAAATCAGACTTTATGGAGTATCCTTACGGTCACGCAACTGTAATAAAAGAATGGAAACTCGATAACAGCACAGCAGATATGACAGCCGATGAAATCGCACAGATGAAAGCGGAGCTTGAAAAGAGCCTGTATTTCACTGTAAAGGACAGCAACGGCAAGTACATCACAGCTACAGGTGCAGACGGTGTATACACATATAACGGCGAAAGCACAACAGAATTTAAGTATGTTCTGAAGAACAGCACATTCACAATCGCAGAACTGCCTACAGGTGACTATACGATTACAGAGTATAGCACACTTCTTGACTACACAATCAAGTCGGAAAATCCCGTAAAGATAACTGTAGTAAGAAATCAGACAGCAATGGCAACGTTTGTAAATGAACGTGACACAGGCAACGCAAGTATCGTGAAGAAATGGACAAACCCAAATGGGCTGACAACAGCTCAGAAGGCAGAGCTTGAAAAGAATGTTTACTTCACTGTAAAGAATGCTGACGGTGCATATTTAAAGGCTGTATCAAAGAACGGCAAGTATGTATATAACGGCAGTCAGACAGCAGAAGCACGTTTTATGCTGACAAACGGCAAGTTTGAACTTACAGAACTGCCGACCGGAAAATATACGATAACCGAAATCAACAATGCTGAGGGTTATCTGCCTAAGACACAGGTCAAGACAATCACGGTAACTAAGGACGCAACTGCAAGTGCAGAGTTTGTCAATAAGGTTATTGTCGGCAATGTCACATTAACGAAAGTCGATGAGGACTATCCCGAAAATAAATTGACAGGTGCTGTATTTACAGTTTATAAATCGGACAAGAAAACCGTAGTCGGCACAATGAAGGAAACCGAAACAGGCGTGTACAGCCTTGAGGGACTTGTATATGGCGAATACTATGTACAGGAAACAAAGGCTCCCGAATATTTCGTCCGTGATGTGAATTTCTACTATTTCCAGATCGTAAATGACGACGAAACCGTAGAAGTTTCCAACGACGAGCTTGGCAAGGGTACGTTTATCAACTCGCCTCAGAAGGGCGAAATCAAAATTGTAAAGACTTCATACGACAACAAGGTCGAAGGAATACATTTTGAAGTAACCGGAAAGACATACATAGGTCAGTCATTCAGTAAGATCTACACTACTGATGAGAACGGCATTATCCATATTACAGATCTAAGAGCCGGAGAATACAATATCCACGAAGTTGCAGATGACGCTTCTGCCGGCTATCTTTTACCGGATGATAAGCAGTTAACGATCGACCGTGACGGTGCAATGCTTGTTGCCAATATGCACAACAGCAAGCTACCGGACAATCCCCCGACAGGTGCAAGCGAGGACAGCTTTACGCAGACAGCAGTTATTATCATATCAATGGTAATGATGAGTGCGGCTGTTGTGCTTGTGTTCCCGCTGTCAAAGCGTAAGAGAAAACGCTAAGCAGCATTTAATATTTTATTGTCACCGGGCGGCAGAAAAGCTCTGCCGCTTATAATATGATTTTCATTTTTCTTCAAGTACAGAATTATAACGAAAGGATGTGATTCCCATGCAGATATAAATTGTCGCCACTGGCGACAATAAAAATCAACATATTTGTCAGAGCGTTAACCGCTCTTATTTTTTTATCTGAAAGGAATATTATTATGAAAAAAGCAAAAGTGCTTGCAACATTTCTTGTTGCGCTTATAACCGTAACAGCTCTCTCAACTGTATGCTTTGCTGCCGGAAGTGCCGACGTAGCCGGTGCCATTACAAGTACATGGGACGGCATGAAAGGTCAGATTAAGACAATCGTAAATGATGTGGTGTTCCCTATACTCGATGGCGTACTCGGTATTTTGTTAATTGTATTCATTACAAAAAGTGCTATTTCCTATAAGCGTAACGGCGAATTTGATATAATAGCACCGGCTGTATGCCTGGGTGGATTGCTATTTGTTCTTACTGCACCCCTTTATATTTGGAACATCATTCCGTGGTAATGCTTGCAGCAGTATTAAATAATTCAATATTGAAAAAAGGCTTTTGGGTATAATAGCTCACAAGCCTTTTTCCTTTTTGAAACAGAAAGGAGTCAGAAATGGCAAAATACAGACGTATTACCGAAGAACAGCGAACAACCGCAAATTCAACGGATCTGTACAGTTTTCTCACGTCACATGGCGAACAATTACAAAGACATGGCAGCGGATATAAGCTTGTATATACTGAAAACGGACAGAAGCATGACAGTATAACCATTAACGGAAATCAGTGGTATGATCATAAAAATCAGATTGGTGGCGGTGCTATAAAATTTGTCGAGAATTATTACGGTTCTTCTTATCCTGAAGCTGTAGAAATGCTATTAGGGTTTTCATCAGTTCCTTCATCAAATATAACACGAGTATCAAATGTTAATACGCAATTACCGATTAGAAAGGAATTTAAGTTACCGAAAGCCAACAGCGATATGAAACGAGTTTTTGCATACCTAACAAAAACCAGGCACATATCAGGCGACATTGTTTCTTTTTTTGCTCATAAGAAGATGATCTATGAAAGTCTTGAATATTACAACGATAAAACTACAGGTGAACAAAAAGAAACGCACAATGTTGTGTTTCTCGGCAGAGATAAGGAGGGTACTGCCAAGCAGGCTAATAAACGCTCGATTGCCACATACGGCAAAAGTTTTCGCATGACAGTCTCCGGATCTGATACTAATTTCAGTTTTTGCCATATCGGCACTGATGATATGATATTAGTCTTCGAAGCACCGATAGATATGTTGTCATTTATAACGTTATATCCGGCTGATTGGCAAAAGCATAGCTATATAGCTCTTGACGGTATTTCAGAGCGTTCGCTTCTTCAGGCGTTGTCAGACTATCCTCATCTTCAGCATGTAGTTTTATGTACGGACAACGATGAAGGCGGAATAGACGCTGCCGAACGAATACGAGATATACTTTATTCAAAAGGCTATCAGCATATCGGACGGGCAACTTCACAGGCAAAAGACTGGAACGAAGACCTTAAACATAATTATGGCGAAGAATATATTCCGGCAAATGTTCACCCGCTGAAAAATGCTGTTGCTAATGTTGTAGATGAAATCGAGCCGCAAAATGATACATTATCACCCGGATTTGAAGATTTGCTTGCAGAAGGACTGTATACCGATATAGCCGCTCTTGCACTGGATCATAGTGTTCAAACACTGAAACTTGATGATTCGACGATTGACTATACCGCTATGTATGAAAAACTAGCCAATCGTATCAATAAAGATTTCAGAGCATATAGAGAAAAAGGTAAGCCGCAAACAAAAATCGAGCAATTGACCGAACAAATTAAATGTGCATTTAAAATAGGAGAAACCGACACGTGTAAAAGCGTTGCAAAACGTTTCTATGAAATAGCGCAAACAGCAGTATCGATTGAAGCAAGCATGACTCTTGAAATGCAACAGGCACAATCGGAAATCATTGCTGAAACTGCCGTTATGACGATGGGAGGTTGATAATATGCAACAGTATGTATTTATAGTTATTATAGCAATTGTCTTTTTGGCTATGATAATATTCGCTGTTATAGGGAAGAATTACAGCCTTGACAAAATCAAGGCTCGCAAGGTCGGTAACGGACAGCACGGAACCGCTCACTGGGCGGAACACAAGGAAATTTCACAAAACTTTTCAATTCTAAAATATGAGCCGCAATTATGGCGTATGGGTGCTTGCAGACCAACAATTGACGGAACAATAGTCGGTTTTGAAAAAAAGGGGAAAGATACATACGCATTGATTGATACAAGTGATGTACATACATTGATGATTGCAGCTGCAGGAACAGGTAAAACCACATTCTTTCTTGAACCTAACATTGAATACTGCTGTGCGGCAGGTATGAGTTTTATAAGTACTGATACAAAAGGAGATATATACAGAAATTGCGGTTATGTAGCCGCAAAACGTTACGGTTATAAAATATCAGTGATAGATCTGCGGAATCCGCTTAAATCAGATGGATTTAATCTGTTACATCTTGTAAAAAAATATATGGATGAATACAAAAATAATCCTTTGAATATCAGCGCAAAAGCCAAATCAGAGCGATACGCAAAAATCGTTGCCGACAGTATAATTGCCGCCGATGGCGACAAATACGGAGCAAACACATACTTCTATGATGCTGCAAAGGGATTAATAGCAGCCCAGATTCTGATTATTGCCGAATACGGAAATGACAAAGAATGTCATATAGTGTCCGTGCTGAAACTGATGATAGAGTTGTTAGAAGCAAAACCACAGAAAAAGTCACAACTTAAATCGGAAACATACTTTGCTGATCTGATTAAATTGCTACCGCCGGAACATAAAGCAAGATGGTTATCAGGTGCGGCGATTAACAATGCAGATCAAGCAGCACTCTCGGTCATCTCTACTGCCCTGTCACGTTTAAATTCACTCATTGACACAGAAACCGAACAGATTTTATGCTTTAACACAGCAATCGATACTGAAACACTCTGTAAAGAAAAATGTGCTGTATTTATTGTACTTCCCGAAGAAGACAGAACAAAGTATGTAATTGCTAATCTGATTATAGAACAAATCAGCCGAGAAATATACCATATTGCCGATGAAAACGGCGGTCATTTAGATAAACGTATAATGATATATTTCGAGGAGTTTGGTACAATGCCGCCAATAAGCGGAGTTGAAGCAATGTTCTCCGCCCTGCGCTCACGTTCAGTGTCTATCGTTGCAATTATACAATCTTTCGCACAACTTGAAAAAAACTATGGAAAGCAAGGGTCTGAAATCATCGTTGATAACACACAACTAATGCTGTTTGGCGGTTTTGCTCCCGGTAGTTCTTCTGCCGAAAAGCTATCAAAAGACCTCGGGAAGCAGACTATTCTGACAGGTAGTATTTCTAAAGGCAACGGAGGCAAAAACAGCGGTCACCAATCTCAGCAATTACAGATGACGGGACGAGAATTAATTACAGCCGATGAGCTGAAGTGCTTGCCAAAAGGAACATTTATTTGTACTAAAACAGGAATGTCGCCGTTCAAAGTGCAGCTTCTGTTTTACGAAAAACTTGGCATACGCTACGATGAAAAGCTGAACGCTGAGATTAAAGAGGTTAAAACAGTATATTATGCTGATCGAAAATCGATTAGCAAAGTAATTAAAAAACAGCATATCGATGAGCAGGAGAATGAAATGAATAAAGAAGAAAATGTAAGCGATATTAACGAGCTTATAACCGATTACTCGCTTGAAGAAGATGATATTTTCACAGAAACTCCATCAAGCAAAAAAATGATAAGAACATAAGGAGGGTTTAAGTATGGGCTGGCTATTTGACGTACTCGGAATTTCAGTTGATGGATTCGTTTCAAGCATATTTAATGGTATTATTAACTGGATTTATGAAGTTATTTTCAGTGTTATAAAAGTTGTTTTCACCAAGATAAATGAAACCGGAGCTGATCTGTTTCGCCTTCCGTGGGTTCAATCGCTTGTTAATTTCTTCTACATACTCGGTTGGGCATTGTTCGCAATCGGATTAGTTGTATCAATATCGGATATGGTTATAGAATACAGCAACGGCAAAGGCGATGTAAAGACAACTGCTATAAATTGGTTAAAAGCAGTTTTGGCTGTAAGTCTATTTACAATATTACCGGAACGTTTATATAATTTTGCAGTATATACGCAAGATTCTGTTTCCCGTTCGATAATTGATCAGGTAACCGACGAAAAATATTATCATCATCTTGTAGAATTTAATACCAATTTTGTTAATGTGGTATTCATTTTAATGACACTGTACGCAACAGTAAAGGTGTTCTTTGCAAACGTTAAAAGAGGCGGTATATTACTTACTCTTATCGGCGTTGGCTCATTGTATATGCTTAATCTCCCGCGAGGCTACAGTGATGGATTCAATGGTTGGATAAAGCAAGTTATAGCATTATGCTTTACGTCGTTTATGCAAACTACGCTTTTCTTTGCCGGGTTAATTACAATTCAAAGTGATTGGCTTATCGGTACGTGTCTTATTTTGTCTGCCACGGAAGTCCCGCGTATAGCTGACAGATTCGGATTAGATACGTCTATTCGCGGAAACATGATGGCTGTTTCGATGACAGCTAATACGGCATTAAACGGCATGAGATTTATTCGTACAGTTGCAAAGTAGGTGAAACAATGAAAAATTATTTGTATCCCAAGAATCTCAAATCGAAAACAAAAATTTTCAAATGGCAGGCACGAGATTTTATTGTTATTGTATTTTTCTCTATCATATGTGTTACAATTCTAGCCAACACATTAAGAGCCGAGCAATTTGTTTTTTTGTTTGTTTATGCCATATTAACAATCGTGACCGAAGAAGATCGTACATTATGCAGCTATGTAACGATTGCTGCAAAGCACTTTTTGTTAGAGCAACAAAAATATCTATGGAAGTGAGGATAATATGAAAATTAAAACGAAAAAGAAAACCGTTCAACAGCTTTTAGGCCTTGAAACTTTCGGCAAATACGGTTTGATAGCCGGAAAAGCCGAGTATGTAGTTTTTTCGATACTACCGTCTAACATTGCCGTTATGTCTTTGGAATCAGTACAAATTAAGATCGAAAAATTAATGGATCTTCTTACTGCTTTTCCAAATATACAGATTTTCTGCACAGATGGCTGCGAATGTTTTGACAACAACAAAATATTTATAAGCACTCGTATAGACGACGAGGAAAATAACGCTGTTCGTGAATTGCTCACTAAAGATCTCGAGCATATGGAAAGTATACAAAGCGAATTGTCGAACTCACGACAGTTTTATCTTGTATACAGATTTCGCAATCAATCTAAAGATCTCGTCGGAACGATTATATCACGGCTGGAAAAGTGCATGAGCGAATACGATTTTGTTTGCAAACGGCTTGAAAAATCAGATTTAAAACAATTTTTAGCTGTATATTTCGGCATATCATCATATGGTGCTGAAATTGCAGATGTGGAGGGAGCAACAAATGAAAATATGTAATAAAAAAGCGGTTGAGTTGACGCCTGAGCAGGAAGAAGAAATACGCATTCAATCATACTTTGACCGCATTACGCCGTCTGTACTCAGATTTTATCCCGATTATTATATATGCGGCAATAATTATTGCTCTGTATGGGCAATCAGAGAATATGCGCCGAAAACGCAGGAACAGGCAATCTTGTCACATATTGCAGACCACGAAAATGTTACGCTGAAGATATATAATCGCCCGGTTTCAGCGGCTGAACAAAATCAGATTATAGAACACGCCGACAGAAAGAATAACGCTCAGAAGAACACAACGACCAAGCTTGCTGAAGCCATAGACGCTGAGAGCAATCTAAGCGATATGGTGGAAATGCTCACAGACATACGTCGAAATAATGAATCAATGGTCCATACCTCGGTGTTCATTCAATTGAAATCTTCTTCAAAGGAACGGCTGGCTGAGCTTCAGGCTGATATTTCAATGGAATTGATACGTTCCAAAATCAGTTACGACAGGCTGTTATTACAGCAAAAAGAAGGATTTATTGCAACCCTTCCTTTCGGCAGAGATATGTTCGGAAACTTATTCGAACGGGTTATGCCAATTAGCTCAGCAGCTAATCTATATCCACTGAATTACAGTGGTAAAACAGACGAGAAGGGGCTGTACATCGGAAAAGATAAATACGGCAGCAGTATATGCGTTGATTTTGATGTCAGAAGTGACGATAAAACCAATTCCAACATTGTAATTCTCGGTAATGCAGGTGAAGGCAAATCTTTTCTATTAAAGCTTATCCTTACCAACCTGAGAGAATCAGGATTTGATATACTGAATATCGATCCCAATGTAGAATATGTAGAGCTGACAAATAATCTCGGCGGTGTAAATATTGATCTTATGGGCGGCAAATATACGATAAATCCTCTTGAACCCACTCCATGGGCAACTGATGATAATCAAACTATGCTTGAGGTCGAGGCATTCAGTAAAACCTCTGCACTGTCACAACATATATCATACCTCAAGGATTTTTTCCGTTGTTACAAAGATTTTTCTGACGCAGCTATAGATACGCTTGAAATAATGCTCGGAAAACTTTATGCTAAATTCAACATATTTGAAAACACCAATCTTGATAAAATACCTCACAACAAGTTTCCGTTACTCACAGACTTATATGCGGTTATTGAAGAAGAATACAATAAATGTGAAAAAGGCAAAAAAGCATTATATCGTTCCGATACACTTCAGGATCTGCTCTTAGGTTTAAATTCGTTATGCCGTGGTGCTGAAAGTAAGTATTTTAACGGTCATACTAATATAAAAGACGGCAAGATGATTAACTTTCTGATCCGTGGTATTATGGATACAAACGCAAAGCTCCGTGACACTATACTGTTCAATCTGCTGTCTTACATTCAGAACCGGTTACTTACAAAAGGACGTACTTTTGCCGGAGTTGATGAATTGCATTTATTTCTTAACAATCTGACAACCGTAAAATATCTGAGAGCCATCATGAAGCAGGATCGAAAAATGGATTCCGGTCTGATCATTGCTTCTCAAAATGTCGAGGATCTTACTTTGCCGGGAATAAAAGAATACACCAAACCTTTATTATCAATACCCACTCATCAATTTTTCTTCTATCCCGGTATAGTATCATCCGAAAACTTTATAGATACGCTTCAGCTTGATCCGGCAGAATACAAACTGATAAACAAACCGTCACGTTCACATTGTCTGTATCGTTGCGGCAATGAACGTTATTTGTTGAAAGTCATTGCGCCGCCGTACAAGGCGGCTCTTTTCGGTACTGGAGGCGGTAGATAATGGCTGTCAGTGTAATCGTCAAAGTCGGTGTAAAATTGCTCAGCACCAAAAAAGGACGGCGTTTTATTGTAGGAATAATTTGCGCTGTTTTTATGTTATTGTTTGGAATTACAGCAGCTGTGTGGTTTATCATTGCTTCGTATTTCGGATTAATCGGTAATGCCATGAGCGATGTGTTAATCAATCAGTCATGGTCTGATATTAATAAATATGTAGACAGTGCGCTTAACGATGTCAACAATACAATAAACGGAGAAATAAAAGAAACTACATACAGCTTTATGCCGGATTTTTCAATCAATCTATCAAAAGCTGTTTTGCAGCAGACGCTAGAAAAAAACAATGCTTCAACTATCCTGTTGTACGACAGTTCAGATATAGAGAAATACGACAAGCTTGCCGATGAAGCTGTTACAATGTTAAAAGCCGTCAAAAGTCAGAGTGATCTCAATAAAATATTTCCGGATAAAAAATATAAATATACGGATCTCGAAAACGATACGGCGTTCTCATTGAATGACAAGAATAATTTCAAAGAGGAAACGAAAGAAATGATACAGACACTCGTTCGTAAAGGGCTGCCTGACTATAATTATATTGTGACAGAAAAAACGATTGATAACAAGAATTATAAAACACAGGTTCTGACTGTCAAATCAGGCGAAAACACAGATACAGTAAAATATACTGTCAGCGGCGCAGGCGACATTTACTTACCGCTGTTTATAGCAATGTATCACGCTAAAAACGGTGTATATGTAAAAGATATGTTGAAGAACAGCGTATCTGATTTGACAAGCGATATAGCCGAAAACACTGAATCGAGCGGAATTGCGGATTACAATGATTTTATTGCTACAGTACGTTTAGCAAATATCGATCTTTTCGGTGCCGCTGAAATAGGAAGGGCTGTTACCAATGCTATATCAAACGGCGCAATCGGTATAACACATAAGATTACCTCATATGGAAATAATCGTAATCTTACATTAACTCTCATTATGCCGTCTCAAAAAGAATGGGAAGAAATGTTCGGAGTAAGCGAAAAAGAAGATATAGTTACCGATAATCTGAAAGTAATCGAAACCATGCTTGAAAAAGCCGGCATAACGGATTTATATTTTCCTGTAGCCGCTACTGTGAAATCCGCTCTGTTTACATACTTTGAAGGTTTTTTCAATTTACCTGTAAACAGCAGTGAACTTGAAAACAGAGTTATTCTTACATCGCTTAATGCAGAGCAATTTTTTCATCATAATGGGCTATATACAGCCTATGACGGCGGTGTAACGCTTTCGCTGAAAGCTTCTGAAATTCCTGTAAGGATTGATATTTTACCGAGTGCCGATGAAGTAATACAGGACGCATTTATCTATGACGTTTATAACAGCGAAGAACACAATATAATAAAAAGCACACCAAATTATACTTATAACTGTTCTGCTGTCGAAATTGCGTATATTATAGACGTTGACGCCTTTAAAGAACAGTATGGGTTTGAATTCCCGACTATAGTAATGACAAACGGCAATACATTTAAGGCCGGCGATACAATTACCATGCTGGTTGAATACAGCTGCATGGAGCGTATTGCTATCGGTGAAGAAGATATAGGTCACTCGCTTCGTGATATATTCGGTAACTCACAAATGATAATCGGATACTCACATAGCGGTACTCACAGTAAAGAAAAAGATGAGGGATTTGATTCAACGGGCTGGTATCATACATTCGGCAGTGAAAAGAATGTATACCATCTCGGCATAAAAGCGGCATTTGTTGATGGTGAAGTTGTCAGACAGGAATATCAGAAACCTCATACATATAACGGATTATCAGTAAAGAACACAGGCGCTAAAGTCAATCCGTTATTATGGTTTAAAGCATTCAGAACAGCCGCTTGACAAACCCTATTCAATAGGGTATAATAATAACAGTAAGGAGGTTAAATATGACTCGTGAATTCGTAATCATGCCCGAATTTGAAAAACAGTGGTCGGCTATGGGGCTTTCTGATAAAGAATTAAGCTCTTTGCAATACGAACTTACTATAACGCCCAAAATCGGTGATGTAATAAAAGGCACAGGCGGACTTCGCAAATTTCGTTACGCTTTTGAAAACAGAGGAAAAAGCGGCAGTGTCAGGGTGTGCTATATTGATTTTGTTGTAAAAGAGCGCATTTATTTAATCACTGCATATCCTAAAAACAAGAAAGAAAATCTGAGCAAAGAAGAATGTAACGAAATCAAAAAATTGGTTAAACTATTGGAAGAAAGTTTATAAGGAGGTTTACTTATGGGACTTTATGATAGCATTACAAAAGGTCTGACAGAAGCTATTGAATACGAAAAGGGTAACGTAAGTGCTAAGAAGGTCAAAGTAACTGTCACCCCGGCTGATGACTTTTCTCCTAAGGAGATTAAAGCAGTCAGAAACAAGCTTAATATGACACAGAGAACGTTTGCGTCTGTAATCGGCGTATCTGCTAAGACTGTCGAAGCATGGGAAACAGGTACCAATAAGCCCATGAAAACTGCTTGCAGACTTATTTCGATGATAAACGCTGACCCTCAGATACTGAAAAAATGCAAGATTGTAAACAGATAAGTTTTATGATACAGATTAACCTGCGGTTGCTATCGCAGGTTTTTCTTTTGCCATTTTGCAGAAAGGACAATAATATGAAAAAAGAACAAATGAACGTTGCACTTGACCCGGCATTAAAAGCTAAAATCCGTGGTATGTATAAAAGTGATAATTGCAGTACAATGACAGAATTCGTGCAGAAAGCAGTTGAATTTTATATTGGCTATCTTGAAAGTCAGAATTCCGTTAATTTCATCGCACCCATTATAACTGATACGATTAAATCGACTGTTTACGCAACAGAACAGCGTCTTGCACGCTTATTATTCAAAGAAGCAGTTGAAACGGCAAAGCTCGCAAATATTACAGCGGCATTTCACAATTTAGATGATAACACATTAAAATCATTACACATACGCTGCGTGCAGGAAGTATCGAAAATCAACGGTATACTAACTCTCGAAGACGCAACGAAATTTCAGAATGGTGATGAATAATGCCAAAAATAATAGTTACAAGCAGATACATTGCTCCATCTGTACCAAAATCGCACTTGGAGTATTACACAAAATATATTGCTACACGTCCCGGTGTAGTGATAAATAATACTAACTCTGTCGGTATCGAACCTCAGAAGCCGTCCAATCCTAATGATCCCGTAAGCGAAAAACAAAAACAGATGATAGATCAACTTCTGCAAGATTTTAAAGATGCTAAAAAACTGTTTGAATATGAGGATTATATCAAGAACCCTACGCAAGGGACGGCAAGCGATTTAATTTCAGCGGTAATAGACAGAAATGCAGATATAGTAATAGGGAAATCGGCATACACACACTATCTAGGCGAACGCCCCGGTGTTGTAAAGGACGGTGAACACGGACTATTCTCCCAGGACGGTCAGAGTGTAGATCTGAATAAGGTAGCTCAAGAAGTAGCTGCTCACCGGGGAAACGTGTGGACGCACGTTGTATCATTGCGCCGCTCTGACGCCGAGCTTTCCGGCTATGCCTATAATGATGAACAAATAACAGCTGACGCATGGCGTTCACTTGTCAGACGGCATATTTTAACTATGGCAAAACAGACGAAAATCAAACCTGAAAATTTACAGTGGTATGCTGCTTTTCATAACAAGGAAACAAATCCTCACGTACATATTATGATTTACTCGAAAGATCCGAAAGAGGGGTATCTGACTAACAACGGGATAGAAAAAATACGCTCCGCCTTTGCAAATGATATTTATTCAGAAGAATTATCAATGCTAAACGAACATCAGACCGAATTGCGTAATCAATTGCGTTCATCGGCGGCTATGGCATTTGACAAAATAGCAGCGCAGCTCAGAGCCGGAACATTGCCGGGTCAGCAGAATTTATACGAAAATATCACGAAGCTCAAAAATATCCTTGATTCTACCAAAGGCAAAAAAGTGTACAAATTTCTCAAGCCTGAAGCTAAGACTATTGTTGACAGCATTACACAGCAGATTTGCAGAAACAAGGATATACAGTCATTATACGAACAATGGTGCAACTGTCAAAAAGACCGTATAGGCATTTATACTTCGAAAATTCCGGATTTCCCATCATTAGAAGACAATCCGGAATTCAAAACGATAAAAAATCATATTATCAGAGCTGTAGCGGAAATGTCGGATATTATCGAAATCCAATCAGATAAAATTCGCACTGAAAATCCGGTGTTTGAGAACATACCGTTACCTGATAACCCGCCTATTGTACATGAAAATGACGAAAATATCAAGGAAGTTATCAACAAACAAACTGCTGACACTGAAGAAAATCTCAAAGAAGAAACTGCCCCGACTATAGATCCTGCTGTCGGTGGCATTGCTATTTCTCTGTTTGGTCAGCTCACAAGGATGATGACGCAAGACTCAAATATTGATCAGTCACAATTTATTAACCATTCTGTCGAGGCAGAAATATTAAGAAAAGTACTTGAGAAAAAATTAACTCAAGGTCAAAAAATAGAATAAGGAGTGAAGCGCAGTGTTAAAGTTGGACTATTTTAAATTGCCTAACTATATATTTGCCGCAGATCTTACGCACAATGAATTTGCCGTTCTCGTCTATCTCATTTCACTGCACACAAATATACATAGTAAAACAGGCGATTACAAACGAGTACGACAAACAACTATTGCTCATTCCTGCGGTATAAAAACTGCGCAAACCGTATCGAGAATCATAAAATCGCTTCATGAAAAAGGTTTTATTTCTCATATAATCAAAGCATACCGTCCTGACAATCTGATAGGCACGTATACTTATGTTCTTAACACAGAAAAACTATGCGGTGAATACACACCTATAAAACGCTCTGTGTTTACAAGAAATCTTAATGCAAAACAGCTTAAAGTATATTTATACCTTTTAAAGTGCATAGATAAAAAGTTGAGGTACTGTTGGAACAGCTTCAGCGATATATCAAATGCGCTTAAAATAAAAAGAGATGATGTTATCGCCATAGTTTCTGATCTTGTCTATGAAAGATGTATCAGAAAAACGAGAAAACTCAGATATGATAACAGGAACGTATATTCTGACAACGTTTATAGCATTAAAACAGTGCGTCTGATCAAAAAGCGTTTAAAAAAAGAATTGCAGTTCCTTATTTGCCCTCAGAACTGCAATCACATATCAACATACAAAAATAAATTTGTACACTTGTATAATAGCACTTTATTCGCTCTTTGTCAATCTGTTTTTTTGAGGGTAAGGGGTAGCCCCCAAAATCGAAGTTCTATATATAAACCAGTTGTTTTATTGCGAAAATAAGTATAAGTGTTGATTCTATTCTTTATATTCCTGCTATATTAACGATACTTGTAACGCAATTTTCGGTTTTATTTTTCGCTATAAGTGCTATTGAATTATTCTGTATGCAGTTAAATCACTAATAAAGCATTGCTCTTGAACGGATCAGCTTGAGTACGATCTCAGCTGTAAGAATTTGCTTCGGATTTTATTTTTCGCAATAGGCTCTGCATTCTCGGCAGGAAAACTGTCGCCACCGGCGACAATAAAAGTAGCTTTCGACAAGTAAAGGAATGGTAATTTCAATGACTGCTGCATTTACAATTTTCGCAGCCAAAGTCGCTCGTGAGCGCAGAATCTCATTCGAGATCACTGCCGAAGCTCCGAACAAAACAACAATCAATGCAATGAAAAACATATTGGACAGCAAAGATATGAGCAGATTGTTCATCTCCGTTAAGGAGCTCATGGAGGATCTTTATGCTGATAATTAAATACAGAACTACAAAAATCGAGTTACTTTATGTAGCTCGATTTTCCTTTTTTATTCCACAAAGTGTTGAAATATTATCCTCAATTTATCTCCAACATCGACCGTAAATCCAGACGTTCCTGCTATCCATCTAAAATGCAAGTTAAAGAGTGCCTACAAGCACTCATACAAAAACAACGGGCAATGCCCGTTGTATCGCATATTAAAGCCGTTTACTGTCCTACAAAAATTTGTGCAATTTTTTCAGAGAGATGAAAAAACTCATATATGAAAACGAAAAAACCGCATAACAGAGCGGTTTCAGTTATATATGAGCATAAAAAAAGAGAAATTTATGTAAATTTCCCTTGACATGATTTATGCTTTGTGATAGAATGTATATAAATAAAAAACACCTAACACAGATAGAGCGGTTCTTGCCGGAACCACTCTACCGATAACAGGAAAGATGTAACCAACACATCTCTCGAGCTTAGTGTATCAGTGCTTTCATTGTGCTATCAGTATAGCACATCACATACATTTTAGCAAGGGTTTTCAGCTGATTTTCATCTTTCACCTATCGGCTGGAAACTCTTGTTTTTTGTTTATTTGATATACAAGGCGTAAATCCGCAGTGTATATCCCCACCTGCCCCTTCCACAAGGCAGTACAAATTGAATGCCGACCATCGTCAGAGATGACCTACAGCCGAGATAACTACGCATTAGTTCTGAGAACATCGCGTGAGTAACACGGGAGAGGAACAGTAAACACCGATTTACTGCAAACCACCGACTAACAGTCACAGTTCAGAAACGCCGCACATTCTGCGGAGCGAGTATACATACTGTACTACTGATACAGTTGAGCTACATCGGACTGGGTAGGTGTTAAGCTACGGAGAGATGCGAGAGCGTTAATCGAAACTATGAGTCGGAACACAAAATGTATATTATCACAGTGGAGCAGTGCAGCTGCTCTGCTGTGTGATATATTATTTACAGCTTTAAGGACACTACTCCTGTAGTATCCTTGAAAGTGTAAATATAGATGGCGGAGAGGAAGGGATTCGAACCCTTGTGGGGTTGCCCCCAAACGGTTTTCAAGACCGCCTCGTTATGACCACTTCGATACCTCTCCGTATCGTGCTATAATATTATAGCACGGATTTTTAGTTTTGTCAACACTTTTTTCGGATTTTTTTAAAATTCCTGCATTTTTGTCCGTAATATAGCTTTCGGGCTGAACGGCACTTAGTCAGAGCTTAATGTTACTGCCGAACATTTTAACAAAATCGGGAGCTTTTGCTTTAAAGCATTTTCCGTCAAGATAGGAAAGACAGCCGGCATCGGTAGTAAATTTAAACTGCAGCTCATAACTGCACAGCGCCTGATATTTGAAGCCATACTTTTTGTTCAGCTTGTTGTTTCCATATTTTCCGTCACCGAGCAGAGCGTGACCGATATACGCAAGGTGTGCTCTTATCTGATGCGTTCTGCCTGTGAGCAGATCGACCTTTAACAGCGAGTTTTCGCCGTTGTACGCTATGACCTTGTATTTTGTCTTTATCGTGAGATTGCTTTTTGTCTTTTTGTCGCTGATTTTTACCGTGTTGGTGTCGCTGTTCTTTTCAAGATATGCGGTAAGCGTTGCGCTGTCGGGAGTTACTTTACCACAGGCAATGCACAGATACAGCTTTGTAAGCTCTCTGTCCCTTATCTTCTGATTGAGTATTCTGAGCGATTCGGCATTTTTCGCCGCAATCACTATACCGCAGGTGTTGCGGTCTATGCGGTTGCACAGTGCCGGAGCAAACGAAAGCTCGTTTTCCGGATGATATTCGCCCTTGTGATAAAGATAGCTCTTGATGCGGTTTATAAGCGTGTCGCTGTCGCCGCTCTCGTCCTCGTGGACTACCATTCCGACGGGTTTATCCACAAGCAGAATGTTTTCGTCCTCGTAGACAATGTCTATCTTATCGCTTACACCCGTAAAATCATCGGGGTTTGACTTTGCTTTCGGTATCAGCATTTCATCGGGGATAAACAGCTTTATTATATCGTTTTCCGCAATATGCGTGTCGGGCTTACATTTCTTGCCGTTTAGCTTTATGCAGTTCTTACGGGCGAGCTTACAAATCTGCCCCTGCCCCAGCGGAAACGATTTAGACAAAAAGCGGTCAATACGCTGACCGCTGTCGTTTTTTGTAACCTTTATTTCTTTCATCTGTGGCTCACTTCTGTATTCTTGTAAAGCCGTACTGCGAGAAATGCTCTATCGCCTTGTTGAAGTAATCCCCCGAGCTCTGACAAGCCGTTGCAACATCGGCAAGCTTCGCTTTTGCTATTTCCCACTTTTCCTGCATTTCGGGAGTATCGTCAGCTTCAAGCCAGAGCTGGTTTTCCCAGATACCGTATTTAAGATTGATTATATATGCCTTTTTCATACTTCTCCTTTTTATTCCTGCCGAATTTTTCGTTTCAGAAAAGCAGTTGAATACGGGAGGGGCAAGCCCACTCACCTGTAGTTTTGACGGTTCGCCGTGATTACAGCTTTCCGCCCTTTGTTCCGCCGAGCTTGCCGCCTGTAAATCCGTCAAGAATGTTGGTATCAAAGCTGAATGTCAGCGCCTTGTTTTCACGTTCACGCTTTAATGCGAGTGAAATCATCTCGTCTAAAAGCTCGGAATACTTCACACCGACAGGCTCCCACAGATAGAACGCAAGGCTGCCCGGAATCGTGTTGATTTCATTCAGATAAACGTTGCCGTTGTCCATATCTATCATAAAGTCAATTCTTGACGTACCCGATGCACCAAGACATCTGAACGCCTTTACCGCAAGGGTGCGTATCTGCTCTCTTGTTTCATCGGATATATCGGCAGGTATCTTTCTCTTGAGCGTTGCCATACCGCTTGACTTACCGCCCTTATCGCCTGCGATATACTTATCCTTGTAGCTTAATATCTCGTCGGTGTTTACAGGCTCTTCGCATTCCGATGCGTGAGCGGTAGCATAGTCGCCGCATACCGAGCAGTTGATTTCCTTGAGGTTTGTTATAGCAGGCTCGACAAGCAGCTTTGAGGCATAGGTGAATGCGTTGTCAAGCGCTTCGTCAAGTTGTTCGTCATTGTGCGCTATCATAATTCCTACGCTTGAGCCGAGATTTATCGGCTTTACTATAAGCGGATATGCTATCTTCGCCTTAATATCTGCCTTTACAGCGTCTGCGTCCTTTGCGTAGTCGCTTATATGGATTACCGTTCCGTCAAGGACGGGAATGCCGTTATCCTTGAATACGGTTTTCATAACATACTTATCCATACCTACAGCAGATGATATTACATCACAGCCGACATAAGGAACGCCGATCGTCTGTAAATATCCCTGGAATACGCCGTCCTCAACGTTCGTACCGTGTACTATCGGGAATGCAACGTCTATTGTTGCATATACGTTGTTGCCGAACTTCTTTCCGGGATAAAGCACAAGCTGTACCTTTCCGCCGTCGTTTACAAGTATCACCCTGTGGCTTTCCTTGAGAAGCGACTTCAGATTCCTGTACGATGCGATGTTTCCTATTTTTTCTCCGACATACATTTCATTGTTCTTTGTAATGTATACGGGTATCACCTCGTACTTATCCTTGTTTATGGAATTGCAAGCCTGAAGTGCAGATATGATGGATACCTCATGCTCAACGCTTTTTCCTCCGAAAAATACACCTACTCTGATTTTCATGGTCTTATCCTTTCTTTATGTCAATTAAGTATTATCTGTTCTTGTTTGCGAGCTTTCCGTCCTATAGCTGAGATCTCTCAGGTCAATATTCACTCTGACGTAATCGCCGTATGCAAGTACAACGCTCTTTGCTTTTTCGGGAACTATGTAGCAGACATAGCCGTCTGAGCCGATCCCTGCGGAGAGAGCCACTGAAGTGCTGAAGCTCTTTCCTTCGTCAAAGCCCCACGCTCTGTCGCAGCCTATATCGCCGTCATAGATGCAATTGAGGTCATTGGAAAGCCACAGCTTTTCATCTGTTGTGTTCTTGACTTTCAGGTGGAACGCAACATACATATAGCCCTTATCCGCTCCGCCGTACATAATATCTGTTCTGAAAACCTCATCGCAGATAAAGCTGTATTCGGCTGTCTGAGCGGTTTCGTTGAAGTTTACACGCTGTATCTCCTGAGTTGCTGAGGATTCTTCTGCAAATGAAATTTCTTCTATGTAACCGTTGTTGTCAAAGTTGTCACCGATGTTGTCGCTAATTACCGAGAAGATTCCGCCGAATATGGAAATAATGATACCTATTACCGTAGGCGCAAAGAACATTATAATGAAAACCGTTATAATTGCCTTTACGATTTTTTGCTGCTGAGAAGCGTTATTCCGAGAGCTGTTTACATTGCTCTGTGACGGCTGTTGTGAGGCATTATACTCATTCTGACGCATCTCCTGTCTGCGTCTGTATTCTTTCTCTTTCCTTTTCTTTGCCTCACGGTATTCCTTTACACTTGCGTTGTTGTCAAACGGTGCGCCGCACTGTGTACAGCAGTTTTCGTTTTCTACATCAAGCTTTGCTCCGCAGTAATCGCAAAATACGTCCATAATATCTCCCTCGTTTTAAACCTTTGCTTTACACACAATATCAATAATTATCCGGCAGATCGTTTTCAAGAAGAACTATCTTCTTTTCTCCGCCTGTCTTTATATTTTCAACCTTTGCAAGAGCCTCGTTCAGATTCTTTGCAACGTATGTCTTTTCTTCGGGATATCCCTTTGCCTTAAGACCGTCAACTATCGGCACTGCCTGACGTTCACCTACTGCGATAACAAAGTCGCAAATTTCAGCCGCCTGTTCTCCGAAACGCTTGTTAAGCTCGTATTCCTTTTCGCCAAGCTCCACCATTCCCGGAGAAACAAGTATCTTAAAGCCGTCGAATACGGCGAGAGTATCAAGAGCCGCCTTTGCGCCTGTAGGATTTGAATTGAAAGCGTCGTCTATTATCGTCTTGTTTGTACCCTTGATTATCTGCAATCTGTGCGGAACGCATTCAAGACGCTTGACAGGCATAACAAGGTCTGCAAACGGAACGCCGAGCGTATTTGCAACGGCTATCGCACCGACTATATTCTGTACGTTGTGGCTGCCGATGAGCTTTGTCGCAAACTGCTTTTCTTCATTACCGTTGTGAACCGTGAACTGTGTGCCGTTCTCGCTGACGGAAATATTGTCCGCATAATAATCCGTGCCGCCGCCGAGCGAATAGGTCACCTTGTTCTTGTTGCACTCGTGCTTTGCTATATATTCGTTATCGTAATTGAGGAATATAATGCCGTCTTTATCGGGAAGGCTGTCAGCAAGCTCGAATTTTGTCTTTATTATATTGTCGATTGACTTGAATGTTTCAAGATGCTGAGGGCCTATCGACGTGATGATTCCGTGCTTCGGCTTTACTATATCGCAGATTTCCTTGATTTCGCCGACATTCTTAGCGCCCATTTCGCACAGGAATATTTCGTGCGTTGCGTTAAGCTGTCCACGCACCACCTTTACAACACCCATAGTCGTGTTGTAACTTTCGGGGGTCATAAGCACGTTGTACTTTGCACCGAGCAGCTTTTCAAGATAGAACTTTGTACTTGTTTTGCCGTAGCTTCCTGTAAGTCCTACTACGGTAAGGTCGGGAAGACCGTTTATTATACGCTTTGCGTCATTGATATAATGACGGTTTATCATAAGTTCGATCGGCTTATTTATAAGGTTTGCAATCATCGCCATAACAAGCGTTAAAATCTGTACGCACATTGTTATTGCAAGCGAAGCGTAACCCATTCCGAGCGTCAGGAATACAAGCAGTATCAAAAGTACATAAAGGATAACCGATGTCACCGTCATTCTCATTACTCTCGGAGTGAACACCAGCTTTTTCTTTGCCTTTTTCGGTGCAGAGAACACAATGTCAAGGAACAGAAAAGCCGCCGCTATAAAGCAGGTGGACGCATTTGTTTCGCCGCATATAATAAATGTAAGTATCGCACCTATTGTAAACACATGGCGCATTATAACATCTTTTATATTCTTTCCTATCCACTTGAACTGCTCATCGGCATGATATGAGTTTAGCTGGAACATATGCATATAGTGTATAAAATTAAGTCCGCACGATGCGCCGAGCGCCATGCCGAGTACGGCAACGGCGATTAAACGTAAAATATCCAAAATAAATTCTCCGTTCTGTTTTATTTAATGTCAAGGAATGACGCCAATACTCTTGAGAATGTGTACCAACCCTCAAGAAAAGCATAGTGTCCCGCACCTTCGATAGTAACAAGTCCGCTGTCTTTTATAAGCTCGCTCATTTTAACCCCATCGGACAAGGGAGTAGCGTCGTCCTTATCGCCCCATATAAGCAAGGTAGACTGCTTTATTTCGGGCAGGAGATAAGTCAGATCCTCGTTTACTACCTTTACAAGCGTTGCCCTCATTACAGGCGATGCCGCAAGATAATCTGCACTGCCTCGCTTGTTCCTCATATTTTCAACGGCATCGGGAAACAGCTTTTTCATAGGTGCGGTACTCATTACCGCCTTGCCCATTTTATATGTCCGTGTTTTGATTTTTGAGGATACGCTCTGTTTCGGCTTTATTCCGGCACTGTCCGTAAGAATTATCTTTTCGGGTGTCAGCACGGGCTTTTCACGGGTAACAGCCTTTATTATAACTCTGCCGCCGAAGCTGTGTCCGAGTACAACGGTAGGTACGATTCCGAGCTTTTTGCAGAACGTGCCGATGAAGTCAACATAATCGTCAACGCACCACGGCTTTTTCGGCTCGTCGCTTTCACCGAAGCCAGCCATATCGGGCGCAACCACTCTCATATGAGGCGACAGCATATCGACAATATTTTTGAACAGCGTAATATTACTGCCCCAGCCGTGAAGTAGGAGAATTACCCCTCTGCCGTTATCTTCGCCCTCATCAATATAGTTTATTCTTAAATCGTTTATATCAATAAACAAGGTCGTTCTTACCTTTCGGTTTGATTAAAATTAAATATCGGACGGAATTTTCACACACTCCGCCATTGTTTATTATATTATTTTTACGCTGTGATGTCAAGAAAAATAACTGTAAAGTGTTTCTGTGCGTCTGGCGGGATTTGTAATCGCAACGCAATAAAAAATCCGCCGTCTGCCATCAGGCAAACAGCGGAAGGGATATATTCAGTTTGTAGAAAAAGTCTGTTTTTTCAAAAAGTGCTTGTTCTCAATCCCTATCCCCAAACCCCTTTCCCTGGGAAAGGGGCTGAATGTGGGGCTGCCGCCCTCACCCCGCTTGGGGCTACGCCCCAAACCCCATTTTTAGAGTTATGTAGGTTTATAGACAGTCTGGAAATATATTAACGGTAAATCCTGCAAAAACGGCGTTTTAACGGCTATACTGCCGTCATTCGTCTACATTCTTGAGAGCGTCGGCAAGAGGCACTTTCTTTATCTTTCTTGTAAGAGCAAGTGCGATAACGGCAAATGAGCCGATGCCGATAAGAGCGGTTTTTGCATATACCGAAACAAAAGACCTGTAGGGAAGCCAGCCCGGATAATCACGCATGAAGAAGACGAACAGCTGACCGAGCAGATAGTCTGACAGCGGTATGGTTACAAGCAGTGTGATAACTGTCACAATGGCGGTGGTCGCAATATATATGCCGTTTATCTCACTGTTCCTGTATCCGAGTATCTTTGTCATAGAAATGGACTGTGCGTTCTTTTCGATTATTATCTTGGACAGCAGATAGATTATCAGCACATACATTATAACGCCGAAAGCGACAAAGATATTCATCATATTGCCCATCGACCTTGTAAGCTGACGTGATACCTTTGTAAGATCGTCAACCGTTATCTCGGTCGCAATATAAAGGTCGTCTATATCGCTTATTTCCGACTTCGAGAAATAGCCCGTGAAATAGTCTTTATCGCAGTCGAACTTTTCGTTGAATGCGTCCTTGTCCATAAATACCGTAAGCGTTGACGGGTAGTAGTAAATTCTGCCCACCCTGAACTTGTATTCCTTTGAGCCGAACTGTTCCCTGAGCGTTATTTCATCGCCTGCACTGATACCGTGTTTTTCCGAGTAGGCATTTGAAATATAAACCTCGTTGTTGTCGAGCGGCAAGTCAACGTATCTGCTGTTTTTCGCAATGCCGTAAACGGTTATTTCCTCGCTTTTGAGCGCACCCTCGATAGTTTTGAGAGTCGTTGCGGAAAACTTTTCAGCATCCTTGTTTTCCGTTTCGACCTGAGCCTTCAGAAGATACTGGTGATCCGCAAGCAGATTGGAGGTTATCTCCTGCTGATAGTTGTCAAGCACAGGACCTAAAACAAGTCCGAACATCACAAGAACGTTACCAAGCAACGCACCGATGATCATAATAATGTAGTTAGGCATATTCTGGAACAGCACACGCAGTCTGAAACGCTTCATAATGCCGATTCTGGTGTTAAGTCTGAACGCCTTTTTCTTCTTTCTGCGTGAAAGGTCGTGACGGATAAACTGAAGCGGCGACAGGCTCAGCTTTCTTGTCAGCATCAACAGGTCGATGATGAATACGATTATTATAGGTATTACCGTTGTGTTTATAAATGCCTGCGGATTCCACAGCGTAACGTAGGTCGGCAGGCTGTAGCTTCCGTAATATGCGCTTGCGGCATAGTCCTTTAAAACCGTGTAGCCGAGTATGTTTCCGACAACCGCACCTGCTAATACGACCAGCATAGGAAGTGTGAGGTAGTGCCTTACTATCTCCCACTTTGTATAGCCGGTAGCACGGAGCGTACCTATAACGCCCGCTTCCTTTGCGATGGTGTTTGACGTGGTTATCGCAAATATGAATGCGATGATTACCACGATTATATAAAGGAACATCTGTACAAAGGTCGTATCACCCTTAATATCATCGCCCGTGAAGATTATCGCCTGATTTGTATATTCGGGAATGTAGCCGGTGACCGCATTCATATATTTCGGAGCTTCTGAGGAGAGCTTTTCAAGGAAGTCCTCCGACAGCTTCTTTGCCTCAGTATTATCGGCGGGACGCTCGGCATATTTCCACGAATAGACATAATGCAGCTTATCCTCCGGATATGTACCGAATGTATCGGCTGTCACTATCGCAACACCGAATTTTATCGAATCGAACATCATATCCGACGGACTTGAAAACAGTGCGCTGTAGTCCGACAGTGCGACAAGTCCGCATATTCTGTATTCTTTGCCGTGAAGCGTCAGCTTGTCACCGACTTTTAGGCTGTTGTTGTCCGCATACATTCTGTCGATGGCAATTTCGCTGTCGCTTGACGGGAATTCGCCGTCCATAAGGCATTCAAGGTTTATATCGGTACGCTTTTTGAATATACGCAGTGTGCTGTCGACCTCTTTGGTCGGAAATTCAACATAGAAGTTTTCGTATATCTTCGCATCAAATCTGTCGCTGTCCTCAACAGCCTTTATAAGCTCATCATCAGCCTTTGCATAAAGCTCGAAATTACCGTCCTCTATATTGTACTTTTCAAAGCTCTCGTCATAAGCCGTCGCCATACTTCCGCCTGCAACACTCCAGCCCGATACAAAAGATACCGAAAGCGTCATGAATAAAAAGATTACAATATATTTGCCAAGCTCGTTTTTGAATTCACTCGGCAGACGTTTAACAAGAGGATTTCTCATCGTTATCCTCCTTACCAGTCAAGATCTTCTGCGGCGATCTTGTTTTCATTGAGATAATTCTTTCTTATCATACCGTCACGCAGCTTTATTACCCTGTCCGCCATATTTTTGATAGCGTCATTGTGGGTAACCATTACGACCGTATTGCCGAACTTCTTGTTTACATCGCTTATCAGCTTGAGTATATCCTTTGAGGTTTTGTAGTCAAGTGCACCGGTAGGCTCGTCGCAAAGCAGAATATCTGGATTTTTGATTATCGCTCTGCCTATTGCCGTTCTCTGCTGCTGACCGCCCGAAAGCTGATTCGGCAATTTGTGGCGATGCTCGTAAAGACCGAGCGTTTTCAGTATTTCATCCGTGTCAAGCGGATTGTCACTCAGATATGCGCCTATTTCAACATTCTCCTTGATATTGAGGTTGGGTATGAGATTGTACTGCTGGAAGATATATCCGAGGTGCTTCCTGCGGTACAGCGTCAGCCTTTTCTCGTTCATATCTGCGGTCTTTTCGCCGTTTATGGCAATATATCCGCTGTCGGCACTGTCGATACCTCCTATGATATTCAGAAGGGTGGACTTGCCCGAGCCGGACGGACCGAGCAGTACGCATATTTCTCCTTTTTCGATTTCGGCATCAATTCCGTTCAGCACTTCAACACGGCTGTCCCCCTCACCGAAGTGCTTTCTTATCTCTTTGACAGTAAGAAACATTTTACATTTTTCCTTTCATATTGCTCCGTTCACACAGATTGTACAGCATTGCTCGATTAGCAATAACTAACCGTATTATATATTACTAACTTAATTAGCTATAACTAACTCAAGCGCACCACAACCGTGTTTTTCACGAATATCTCCAAAAATATTTTATCACAATAAAACCTTGAAGTCAACAAGTCGGATGCTTAAATATTAACGATTTTCAGTTTTCATTTACTTGCGTTTTTGGGTATATAGCAGAAAAACGGTTGTATAAACGTTTTGATCTTTTATGCGGGAATTTGATAAACGGACATTTTTAATTCTCGCTGTTTAAGTCTGCTATAAATATACACTCTGCAGCGGCTGTAAAGTCGGGAGGTGTTTTTTTATTTGAAAACCGCTTGCTTTTGTGCTATACTTTATATCACCTTGTTTTTGGTTTATAAAGAAAGGAAAAGATATGACCTACGTTATGAGCGACCTGCACGGTATGTATGATAAATTCATCGCAATGCTGGAAAAGATTGATTTCTCAGACAGCGATGAATTGTTTATTATAGGCGATATAATCGACCGCGGGGAACGCCCTGTCGATATACTGGAATATGTTATAGATAAGCCGAACATCACTGTACTTCTCGGTAATCACGAGGTAATGGCAAGGGATCTTCTGAGCCGTTTAGCCACCGAAATAACTGAGGAAAATATAAATTCAGTTGATGACGATTTTCTGATCGAGCTTTCAATATACAAACGCAACGGCGGCGCCACGACTATGAAACAGCTTAGGGCATTATCGCCGGTTAAACGAAAGGAAATAATCGACTTCATTGACAGCCTTTACGCTTATGAAGCAATAGACATAGGAGATAAGACTTTCATTCTTGTGCACGCAGGACTGGGAAATTTCCGAAAAGGCAAGAAGATATCCGAGTACGCTCTTTATGAACTGCTTGAACTTCGTCCCGACTATGAACGGCAATATTTTGATGATGACAGCGTATACATCATTTCGGGTCATACCCCTACAAAGCTGATAAGCGGTAAGTGGGAGATATATCATTCTCACAATAATATAGTAATCGACTGCGGAGCGTCTTTCGGCGGAAAACTTGCGTGTCTCAGACTTGAGGATATGGCGGAATTTTATGTGTAAAGCCTGCCATAGATGCCGGATGTTTTCCTGAAATACAAAAAGAATAATATAAAATCCCGTTTTTCCGGAAACGGGTTTTATACAGAACAAATCCCCCACGTTTTGCGTGAGGGATTTGCATATTATACAGTAAATTACTTAACGATTGTAATATCAGAGCCGAACCACTTTGTTGAGATATCGCCGAGCTTACCGTCAGCCTTCATCTCGCTGAGTGTCTTCTGAACTGCATCGCGCAGTGCCTGATCGTTCTTTCTGAATGCGATAGCGTACTGCTCTTCTTCAAGGCCTTCCGCCAGCTTCTTGTAGTCCTTTGCAGAGTTTTTGATTTCATAATCTGCAACAACTTCATCAAGGAATACAGCGTCAACAACGCCAAGCTCAAGCTGCTGTAAAGCTTCTACGTTTGTAGCAATGGGGCTGATCGTTATATCGTCCTTGATCGCACTGTTCTCAAGAATCGTCTGAGCTGAAGAACCGTTCTGAACAGATACCTTCTTGCCCTTGAGGTCGTCCATCTTTGCAACTGTAGAATCGCCCTTTACAACGAATACCATAGCGTTCTTCATATAAGGCTCTGAAAGATTCATCTTTTCCTGACGCTCTTCGTTAATGCTAAGACCGTTCCATATGCAGTCGCACTTGCCTACATTAAGGTCGGTTGTGAGTGTATCCCAGTTGATAGGCTGTTTTACAAGCTTTACGCCAAGTCTGTTGCAAACTTCCTCTGCTACGTCAATATCGAAGCCTACGATCTCACCGTTTTCATCTGTGTAGCCCATGGGCTTGAATGTAGCGTCAAGTCCTAATATAAACTGACCTGCGTCCTTTACCTTCTGGAGTGACTGATCACCCTCTGCGGAGCTTTCTGCAACAGATGTGCTGTCGCCTGCTGTTGCACTGCTGTCTGCGGTTGAAGAATTACCGCTTGAACTACAGCCTGCAAGACCAAGTGTAAGAGCTGCTGTCAGAGCAACAGCAATAGCTTTAAAATTTAATTTTTTCATTTTTATTTCCTTTCTAAGCGTTTTATACGCCTTAAAAAATTACTTTAATATAGTAACACACAAATACGAAAAAGTAAATAGGCAAAATGAATAAAACGGCGGAAATTTGCTGGAATCCTGCAAATTTCCGCCGTTTTTGTGCCATTATACAATCAAGATTATCAATAAAGATACTCATACTGTGAAATATCGGGACAACGAGGTTCTTTTAATTCATCTTCTGTAAAATCATATCTTATATTCTGATTATACATATACCACAGACAGACTTTCATGCCGCTCATTTCAAGGTGAGTGCCGTCCTCAAAGGCATACTTCTCCCTGAGCTTATTATCATTGCCCTTAAGCAGATCGGTCGGATCGACAAAATGATAATGCTTACAATAACTGTATTTCACGGCATTTGCAAGCGCTGTGTTATATTCATCGATTTTTTCGTTCTTGCAGAATTTACTGCGTACAGGTGTTATTGCCATAATGATAAACTCACTGTTTGGACTCGCCTGCTTGCATTGATACAAAAGCTGCATATAATTTTCAACAAACTGTTCTTTAGTGGTGAGATTCACATCATTCAGTCCCATAGAGAACAGTACGTATTTGGGCTGTTTGTTATAAAGATGAACCAGCACATCCGTGCTTAGATCGTTTGATGTTATAAGAAACTGGTGAATATTCCATGCAGCTATACTGGGTCTTGCAAGATTGTTTTCCTGCTTGAAATATCCTGCGCTTGCAAAGCCGGAGCAAACGCTGTCGCCAACCAGTGCAAACTGGTCGAAGTATTTATACATAGCCTTTGTAATGGTATAATCCGGTTCAGGCTGAGGCTTGGGTTCTTCTTTTATTGTCGTTGTTGTTGTCGTTTCCGTTTCGGCAGAAGACGAGATTTCTTCTTCAGAAACAGTGTTGTCATAGCTTATACCGTTATCCGAAGCCGCAGCGGCATAAGCGTTATTGCAGGCTGTGCAGATTATAGCCGCAGTCAGCGGCAGACACAACAGCAAAAACCATTTCGTAGGCGAAACGGAGCCAAATTTATTATAGTACATTAAAATCCCTTATTCTGTATGCGGCGTAAATGTTACCGCAATTATATATTAAAACCGATCGTTGGTCATTTACTTTCTTAATTATAATGCTGATTTTGCACTTTTTCAAGATTAAATTTACAAAATGTCGTATCAAGTCGAAATTTCATTGAATTGCACAACCGCAAGTCATTTTCAACGGCGTTTTTATATAAAGTGTATTTTCTTGTCCGTCCTGTACAATATGTGGTACTTTTTTCTCAGACGTTGCATTTTGAAATCTGTTAAGCCAATGTGAGTTTTGTTGTAAAAACAACATACATTATTGACTTTCTGTGTTACAATACAGTCACAGGTTAAAACTCTATGACAAGAAAGGAAAAAGTATGATAAGAAAGATAATAAAGATAGACGAAGAGAAGTGCAACGGTTGCGGACTTTGCGCCACAGCCTGCCACGAAGGTGCGATTGATATAGTTGACGGTAAGGCAAAGCTTGTGAGAGAGCATTACTGCGACGGTCTGGGCGACTGCTTACCTGCCTGTCCGACAGGTGCTATAAGCTTTGAGGAGCGTGAAGCACCCGCTTATGACGAGCAGGCGGTATTAAAAGCAAAGCAGGCAAAAGCCATTTCAGAAAAGCCACTGCCCTGCGGTTGTCCCGGAACTCACGCAAAAGCGCTCAGAACAGAACATCACAATGAAGATTGCTCATGTCATGAGCACGAAAGCGGACATACCGTGATCCGCAGTGAGCTTTCACAGTGGCCTGTACAGATAAAGCTTGTTCCGACCTCTGCGCCGTGGTTTGACGGAGCAAATCTGTTGGTAGCCGCCGACTGCACAGCTTATGCCTACGGTAATTTCCACAATAAATTCATCAAGAACAGAATTACGCTTATCGGTTGCCCAAAGCTCGACAGCGTTGATTATACCGAAAAGCTGACAGAAATAATCAGAAATAACGATATAAAGAGCGTTACGGTAGTGAGAATGGAGGTTCCGTGCTGCGCAGGCATTGAAAATGCCGTTAAGACAGCTTTACAGAACAGCGGTAAGTTCATTCCGTGGCACGTTGCTATCGTAACGGTAGACGGACAGCTCACCGAAATGTAAATATAAGTGCGGACGGCTTTTGCCGTCCGTATTTTTATACCCTAAAAGGTATAAAATAGTCACCGCAAATCAGAATTACACCCTATAGGGTATAATTCTGATATTGATAGCATAAACTGCACCCTTTAGGGTATAATAACCTATAAATCGCCTTGACATTATACCCTAAAGGGTGTAAAATGTATTCATATTACAACAGCGGAGATGATATACTTGAACAAAATAGCTCAGTTCATAAAAACAAAGCGAAAAGAAGCCGGGCTCACTCAGGAAGAATTTGCAATGCGCTCAGGGCTCGGTCTGCGCTTTGTCCGTGAGCTTGAACAGGGAAAAGAAACCGTGCGTATGGATAAGGTCAACACAGCGCTTGCCATGTTTGATATGGAAGCAGTGCCCGGTAGAAAGGACGGCAGACAGTGACGATACTCAGAACAGCTTATGTGTATGTCAGAAACGTTTTTGCAGGACAGCTTTGCGAAACCGATGAGGGTTATACCTTTACCTATGACAGCTCTTACCTTGCCGGTAAAAACGCAAGTGCTGTTTCACTTACATTGCCGCTTAGCGATGAAGTTTACAGCTCAAAAACACTGTTTTCTTTTTTTGACGGTTTGATTCCCGAAGGGTGGCTTTTAGATGTGGTGAGCCGTAACTGGAAGCTCGACAATAAGGACAGATTTGGACTGTTATTGGTTGCCTGCAAGGACTGTATAGGCAATGTTACAATTATGGAGGAGAAATTATGAAATGTCTGTGCTGCGGAAAGGATATTGACAAAAACGGCGAAAACGGCTGGCATAAAAGCTGTATAAAGCGTTTTTTCGGCGCAACCAAACTACCCGAAATAGAGATAGACGATGTAACGCTTAAAAAGCTTGCAGATGAAACGGTAAACAGCGGCTTTACTGTTCCCGGTGTGCAGAAAAAGCTGTCATTGCACCTTATTTCAGAAAAAAAGTCGCCGAAACTGACGCTCATAAATTTCCCGACCGGCTATATTCTGAAGCCTCAGGTGACCCAATATGAAAACCTGCCCGAAGCCGAGCATCTTGTAATGTCTATGGCAGATATAACAGGAATTACAACTGTTCCTCACGCTCTTATAGGTAATAACGGTACTTATGCGTATATCACAAAAAGAGCGGACAGGATTATTAAAGATGACAGAGTAGCTATGCTTGCAATGGAGGATTTCTGTCAACTCGATCTAAGACTTACACAAGATAAATACAAAGGCTCATATGAGCGTTGCGCAAAGGTGATAGAACGATACTCGTCAAGGGTCGGACTGGATATGACCGAGCTTTTTATGCGGCTTGTTTTTTCCTTTGTGACAGGAAATTCGGATATGCACCTCAAAAACTTTTCGCTTATAGAAACATCGGAAAACAGCGGAGAATATGTTTTATCTCCTGCGTATGACTTGTTACCGGTAAATGTTATTCTGCCTGCCGATATTGAGCAGACTGCTCTTACACTGAACGGTAAGAAGCAAAATATACGCAGGAAGGATTTTTATTCGTTTTCCTATAAATGCGGTATTTCTAAAAATTCTGCAGAAAAGATGATAAATAAAGTAGTTTCATTAAAAGAAAAATATAAAATTATGTGCTTTGATTCTTTGCTAACCGACCATATGAAAGAAAACTTCTCCGGTCTGATTGATGAACGGTGTGCCATACTAAGCTGAATAATAAAACCCGACAGATACGTTATTGAATCGTACCTGTCGGGTTGATTTTATAGTCCGTTTGCTCCTTTATACGCTTCAATAAATACAAGCGCATCTGAATTTGAAGCCGCAATCTTTGAGTTATATGCGGCAACTGCAGAGCAAGCCTCGATATTTTTGCTTGAATCCGTTAATGCCGAAACCTGACTTGCAATTCTGTCAGATGTATCAAGGCAATCTTCAAGGGTATCATACAGCATATGCTGATTTTCTTTAAGCTGATACAGACAGTTGATAGCTACGTCAAGCCTTGAAATAATAGTTTCCTGTGTAACTTCGTCTTCATATTTATTGTATGCACCGTCCGCTCCCGTGAGCGCAGTACAACGTCCGCTTTCAAAGTATTCAAGCATTCGGATAACAGCGACCATATACCTATATTTCGGGTAGATGATATTCAATGAATATAAGCTGTCCAGTGATTTTGAAATCTGCTCAACTTTTGAACGCAAATATGTCTGCTGTTGTTTCAGCATATCAATTTCACGGCATTCGTCAGCTACTCGTGTTTCATCATCGTGAACTAATTTAAGGTAATTCTGATTTTTCTTGTTTTTTATTGATAGACAGACAAATATAGAAATTAAAAAAGAAATGCTACCTGCTCCAAATGAAGTAAACAAAGAATAGTGTATCGCCATGCTTCCTTTACTGAAAAAAATCAATATTCCTAAGGCAAATCCGATACACCAGCCTATTGCAAATCCAATACCAACTTTATGTTTCATATTAAATTCCGGTTTTTCGATTTCTTTTTTAATTCCAAGACGGTTAATCTTTGTCTGTAACTTATTAATCGTACAAAGGAGAGTATACCTCTCGCTCTCCAGTTCTTTTGCAATCGTCAGATGCTCAACAATCACGGACGGTGCGAGTTTATCTGCGGCGTGGTATTCTCCGCCTATATTTTTTTCAGCCTGATATTCGATAGGACAGCCGCAGTTGGGACAAGCATTCGCTCTGTCGGAGAATTCCTTGCCGCACTCAGCGCACTTTATCATTGCCATATTTTTAACCCCTTTAATTTTTAATGCTCAGAAAATTTGATATCCGATAGTTTAATTCTAATCTGTTTCAGGTTAAAAGTCAAGACCTTCACACTAAAAGTTTATAATTTAATTATAAACAGTGAAAGGCGCTGATAAAAATGTACAGCAGAATAAGAAACCTGCGGGAAGATTCCGATCTCAATCAGACAACGGTCGCAAAAATGCTCGGTATGTCACAGACGGGTTATTCAAAATACGAAACAGGCGAAAATGATATTCCTACAGCGATACTTATAAAGCTTGCAGAATATTACAGGACTAATGTGGATTATATCCTCGGGCTTACCGATAACCCAATCTATTATAAAGAAATATAAAACCCGGCAGATACGTTTATTAAATCGTACCTGTCGGGTTTGTTTCATATTAAAGCACCTTTGATAAAAAGTCCTTAAGTCTTGGATTTTTGGGGTTTGCGAAGAATTCATCGGGAGGACCCTGTTCAACTATCTGACCGTCAGACATAAACATTACTCTTGACGCAACCTCACGGGCAAATCCCATTTCGTGAGTTACGACAACCATTGTCATACCGTCGTCGGCAAGCTTTTTCATAAGATCGAGAACCTCTCCTACCATTTCGGGATCGAGTGCCGAGGTCGGCTCGTCGAAAAGCATAACATCGGGCTTCATGGCAAGCGCACGGACGATAGCGATTCTCTGCTTCTGACCGCCCGATAACTGCGGAGGATAAGCGTCTGCCTTGTCTGCAAGACCAACACGCTCTAAAAGCCGCATTGCCTCTGCGTCAGCCTCTTCCTTTGTCATAAGGCCGAGCTTAACGGGAGCTAAGGTTATGTTTTTCTTTATCGTCAGATGGGGGAACAGATTGAAGTGCTGGAACACCATACCCATCTTTCTTCTTATAAGGTTTACGTTAGCCTTGCGGTCGGTGATGTATTCACCTTCAACGCAGATACTTCCGCTTGTCGGCTTTTCCATAAGGTTAAGACAACGCAGGAACGTACTTTTACCCGAACCGGAAGGCCCTATGATAACTACCTTTTCGCCTTTGTAGATATGCTCGTTTATCCCGTTGAGGACGTGGAGATTGCCAAACGATTTACTGAGATCCTTAACGTCTATCACTCTTGCCAAGCCTCCTCTCAAGCAGTTTCTGGAGTTTTGTCAGAATAAATACCAGTATCAGATAGAATGCCGCCGCAATGAGAAGCGGGGTAATAAGGTCATATGTCTTTGAGCCTACATACTGTGCCGCTTTGGTAATATCCGTTACCGCAATGTAGCCTGCTATCGAGGTTTCCTTTACCAGTACGATAAATTCGTTTCCGAGTGCGGGAAGTATGTTCTTTATAGCCTGCGGAAGCACGATAAGCCACATTGTCTGACCTGCGCCGAGACCCAGCGATCTTCCTGCCTCTGTCTGACCCTTGTCTATAGACTCGATACCTGCACGGACAATCTCCGCAACATACGCACCTGAGTTTATACCGAAGCACATTACTGCGGCTACAATTGCATTAGCGCCTCTGTAATTGAAAAGTACCGCATTTATAAGAAGTAACTGTACCAGTACGGGCGTACCTCTTATCACAAATACATACAGGTCGCATATTTTAGCTATCCAGCCGATACCTCTCCTGCCTGCGCATAACTGCTTTACTACTGCCACGAATGCACCGATAAGAAAACCGAGAATAACCGCAAACAGCGATATGAGCAGTGTGTTTCCGATACCGCTTAAATAGAATTCATAACGGTTTTCTCTTATAAGCGCCTTATCAATGGCATCCCATATACCAAGAAAAAAGTCCAATTCTTATTTCCTCCGTCTTATGCCTTTCAAAAAAGACGGGCGGCATTTCACCGCCCGATTTTCTGATTATTACTTAGTGTGCTTGAGTGTGAACTCGTCAACCTTGCCGTTGTCGATAAGCTTCTGAAGAACCTTGTTTACCTTGTCTTCAAGCTCTGTGTTACCCTTCTTGAAAGCGAAAGCGTACTTGTCTGTGAATACCTCGCCGTCAAGAATTTCAAGGTTGTCATTACCCTTTACCATTTCCTTTGCGGGAAGCTCGTCCATAACGATGCAGTCAACCTTATCGTTCTTTAAGTCTTCTGCCGCCTGAACGTACTTTGTATAACGTGAGGGTTCCTTCTTAAGATCGTCTGTTACATATGTATCGGCAACTGTTGACATCTGAACGGCAATCTTTGTGTCACCGCCGAGATCATCGGCACTCTTTACTCTGTTTGCTCCCTTGAGTACAACGATAACCTGCTTTGACTTAGCGTATTCGATTGAGAAGTCCATAGCCTCCTGACGCTCGGGAGTAACCGAGATGCCTGCTGCTGCAAAGTCAACCTTGCCCTGCTGTACGGCTAAAAGCGCACCGTCAAAGTCCATTGTCTGAATCTCAAGCTCCATACCGAGCTCCTTTGCAACTTCGTTTGCAATATCAACGTCGATACCTACAACATCGTTACCGCTCATATATTCATAAGGAGCGAAACCGGGTTCTGTAGCCATAATGAGCTTGCCGCCTGTTGTGTTTGACTGACAGCCTGCCATAGCAAGACCGCAGGTAGCTGCAACGAGAATGCCTGCAATTATTCTTTTGATCTTCATAAAAATACCTCTTTTATATTTCTTTGTTTTTTGTGCGCTTTCTGCGCTATCGTTAATATTATAGTGCATTTCTTTTCAATAAGCAAGAGTTTTTCGTTTTTTTGTGTAAAATACATATAAAAAATGTGCCGCAGTGAGATGCTGTGGCACATAATCTTTGTTTTTAGGCTTACTTTCTTGAGAATAAGCCCTTTTTCTCGTAAGGCTCGCTTGTTATGTCTTTAAGCTCGTAGCCCGTTGGCTGCATAACCTCTCTGATCTTATCTGCGGAAAGCGCCTCCTCACTGATTATTACGGTTTCGCCCTTTGAATGTGAAGAAGTGACCTTCTTTACAGGAAAAGCATTTCTGATAGCGTCATTGACGTGTGATTCGCACATCCCACACATCATTCCGTCGATTTTAAGTGTTGTCTTTACCATTGTAAATTCCTCCGTTACTTTATTGAAATTACTTTATAGCCGCTGTTTTCAACGGCTTTTTTAAGCTGTTTGTCGGGAACCTCTCCCGAAAGCATTGCAGTGGCGATACCGTCTGTATGGTTAGCTACAGCGCTTACCACCTGCGGAATAGCCTCAAGTGCAGTCTTTACATGATGCTCGCATTTTTCGCACATCATACCCTTTATTTTTATTGTTTTTATAATTTCAGCCGTACCTGCCTCACCTGCCGTTTCAGGCTGTTGTACAGTAACGCCGCTGAGCGGCTTTGCTTTCCTGTCGTGCTTTGTGCTGTACAGCCTGCAGAAGTTGAGCCTTAATGCATTCGATACGACGCAGAAGCTTGAAAGGCTCATTGCCGCCGCACCGAACATCGGGTTCAGCGTAAGTCCGAGCGGTATAAATACGCCTGCGGCAAGCGGAATGCCGATAACGTTATAGATGAACGCCCAGAAAAGATTTTCGTGTATATTACGCAGTGACGAGCGGGAAAGCCTTATTGCCGCCGGAACATCTGTAAGCCTGCTCTTCATCAGCACAACATCGGCGGCGTCTATTGCAACGTCTGCTCCTGCGCCTATAGCGATGCCTGTATCTGCGGCAGTCAGCGCCGGAGCGTCGTTTATACCGTCACCGACCATTGTAACCTTGCCCTGAGCTTTAAGCGAGCGGATAACCGCTTCCTTGCCGTCGGGGAGAACACCTGCTATGACCTCGTCAACGCCTGCCTTTTCACCGATAGCCTTTGCGGTACGCTCGTTGTCGCCCGTCAGCATAACGACCTTTATACCCATATTTCTCAGCTGCTTTATTGCGTCCGGGCTATCCTCCTTTATCGTATCCGCAACTGCGATCATGCCCAGAGCCTTGTCGTTTTTACTGAACAGCAGGGGCGTCTTACCCTCGTTTGAAAGCCTGTCAGCCTCCGACTTTATTTTATCGCTTACTGCAACCTTTTCGCCGATGAACTTAAGACTTCCTCCGTAAAGCGTATCGTTGTCAATAGTTGCTGTAAGCCCGTTACCGCTGAGCGCATTGAAGTTATCAACGTTCCGTGCGGTAACCGCGTGTTGCGCACCGTAATCGTTTATTGCCTTTGCAAGCGGATGCTCGCTCTTGGCTTCAAGCGATACCGCAAGGCTTAAAAGCTCGCTTTCCGACACACCGTCGGCAGATATTATATCCGTAACCTGCGGCTCACCTTTAGTAATAGTACCCGTCTTATCAAGTGCAACTATCTGCGTCTTGCCTGCCTGTTCAAGCGAAACGGCAGTCTTGAAAAGAATACCGTTCTTTGCACCCACACCGTTTCCGACCATTATCGCAACGGGAGTTGCAAGTCCGAGTGCACAAGGACAGCTTATCACAAGCACCGAAATACCTCTTGCAAGAGCGTATGCAAAATCCTGACCGAGCAATAACCACACTATCATTGTTATGATTGAAATCGTGATAACAGTCGGTACAAATATACCCGATACCTTGTCGGCAATCTTTGCGATAGGCGCTTTGGTTGCCGCCGCATCGCTCACCATTTTTATGATCTGCGACAATGTGGTGTCCTCGCCTACACGGGTCGCCTTACAGGTGATAAAACCCGTCTGATTGATAGTTGCCGCCGAAACGTTATCGCCTACCGTCTTGTCAACAGGAATACTTTCGCCCGTCAGTGCGGATTCGTTGACCGTGCTTTCGCCGTCAGTCACTACTGCGTCAACAGGGATGCTTTCACCCGGACGTACAACGAAAATATCGTCTTTTACAACTTCTTCGGCAGGAATTGTCTGCTCTGCGCCGTTTCTTATGACGTTTGCTGTTTTGGGTGCAAGCTTCATAAGACCTTTGAGTGCGTCGGTGGTTTTACCCTTTGAACGGGCTTCAAGCATCTTACCAACCGTGATAAGCGTAAGTATCATAGCCGCCGATTCAAAATAGAACTCGTCCATATACATCATAACAGCGTCTGTATTTCCGTGAAGCTGTGCGTCCGTCATCATAAACAGCGCGTAAACACTCCATACGAATGACGCACCCGAGCCGAGTGCCACAAGCGTATCCATATTCGGCGAACGGTTAATAAATCCCTTAAATCCGTTTACAAAGAATTTGTTGTTTATAACCATTATAATTGCGCTTAGCAGCAGCTGTACAAGTCCCATAGCCACATGATTTCCGTCGAACCATGACGGAAGCGGAAATCCCCACATCATATGTCCCATTGAGAAGTACATAAGAATTACAAGGAATATAACCGATGCTATAAGTCTTTTCCTGAGCTTTGGCGTTTCCGTATCGCGGAGTGAATCGGCGCCGGTATCGGTTTTCTTTGTTCCTGCGCCTTTAAGCTTGGCACCGTAGCCTGCCTTTTCAACGGCAGAGATTATTTCCTGCGGTGGCGCCGTACCCTCAACGCCCATCGAATTGGTAAGCAGGCTGACAGAACAGGAAGTAACGCCTTTTACCTTAGTTACCGCATTTTCTACTCTTGCACTACAGGCGGCACAGCTCATACCTGTAACATCATACTGTTCCATATCAAGACCTCTTTTCTTAAGTTCTTTTCTATCTATTATGTCCGTTTTGTGTTACTTCATCAGCTTTTGCAGAGTTGCGACAAGCTCGTCTATAACCTCGTCCCTGCCCTCTCTTATATCTCTTGTAACACAACCTCTGATATGGCTTGCAAGAAGTTCTTTATTGAAAGCGTTCATCGCGGCGTTGACTGCGGCAGACTGGATAAGTACATCGTTGCAATAAGCGTCATTTTCGATCATAGCCTCAATCCCGCGCACCTGTCCCTCTATGCGTTTTAGACGGTTGAGAAGCGCTTTTCTGTGCTTTTCGTCCCTTACGGTATGCTTCTGACAGCACGGACAGACTTTTTTTACCGATGTTTTATTTTCACTCATAGCTTTACCTCTGAATTTTTGCTGTAGCTTTAATATACCCTCACGGGGTATTTTTTATTATATACCCCCTCAGGGTATTTGTCAAGTGCTTTTTTATTTACAATTCAACAGCCCCGACCTTGCGGTCGGGGCTGTCTTTCGCTTATCTGTCTGTTATTTGTCGGTTATCAGCTTTTGGTGAAATTTATCCTGAGCGATACCTCAAAGACATCGTCGCCTGTCGGAATTGTGACATTTCCGTTTGTGACTGTCAGCTTTTCGCTTTCGTATGACTTTGTATATCCGTCCATGAATATATCGGGGAGCGTTACGGTTTCGCCTCTGTTCGTGTAAAGCATATAATGCGTTTCCGGATTGCCGTCAACATACACCTCTACGCCGAGCATAACCATAGTGTCATCGTTCTTGGCAAATCTTCCACAGAAGTAAACATCTCTGTCGGGCATTGTATATCTGCCTTCCTTATTAACAAGAGAAACGTCCGTGCATATCCACGTTTCGTTGAACAGATAGCCTTCCTTGCGCGGCGGGTCGATATAAGCGAACATTTCCTTGCCTACAGGGACATTGGTGATAGTCATATACGGCGTAGTCTCGCCGTCTATCATATAGTAGACGTTGTAGGTTGCCGTTGTGTAAACGCACTCAACGCTTACATCATTATGAGGCATCGTAAACTTGTATTCGCCGCTTTCCTCATAAATAGCAACATCATCGGACTGCCAGTAGTAAGTATAGCCGCTCTTTTTGGGAGGTTCGGGAAGCGTTACCGTACTCATATACTGTGCTTTCATCGGGCTGTCGGAGCTTGCGCTTCCGTCAACCGTCATATTGACATTATAGAACTTGGGTGATGAGGTCGCCTTGAATGTAACATCGTGAGCCGGCATTACAAACTTGCCGTCTGTTACAGTGATACCGTCTGCAGACCATTCGCTCACATCGTAATAATCCTTTGTCGGCTTTGCGATAAGGGTTATCGTATCGCCTATCTTGCCGACCTCCTTTGTGCCGTATACCGTACCGTCAAATTCGTAAGATATATAGCACTTTGTGGTTGTACCTATTGCAGTAAGCGTTGACGCAGGCATCGTGTCGGGCTGTCCGGATAATGCGCCCTCAGTGCCGTACCACGACCAGCCGCCGAAGATATATCCGTCTGCTTCTTTTGGTGCGTCAAATGCGGGAAGTGCATCGCCATAGTGATAGGTCACTCTTTTTATCGTCTTACTATCGAGGACAAAGGTTATCGTGTATTCCTTGTATGAGCCGTTTTTCCATACCGCTGTCAATGTCGTATCCTTTGTCAGCGTGATTATATCATCTGCGCCGTAGATATTTCCGTCCTCGTCCTTCCAGCCGCCGAAGATATAATCTCTCAGGTCGTCCGTCTTTGTCGCAGTCGCCATATCAGACAGCTTGATCTGAGTACCGTAATCCGCCGTGCGTTCATTGCTTCCTGTCAGCTTACCGCCGTTTGCGTCAAGCTTTAATGTGTGCTTGTGAACATTCTTCTGCCAGTTGCCGAAGACTATATCAAGCGTCAGACCGTCCTCGGACGCTTTACTTGATGAACCCTTGAACACGAGAGTATATCCCTCGCCCTCAACATCGGCAGGAGTATAATTGTTGTACTTATCAACGAATGCGAGATAATCATCATATCCGCCGCTGAATGTATCGGTCTTTTCTCCGTTCAGAAGTGCACCGTACGGTGTGGATACATTTACCGTATAGGTCTTGGGCGTAGCTTGATAGATCGCTGTCAGCGTTGTCGAATAATCAAGCTTTACCATCTGACCTAAGGCGTATATCTCGCCTGTAGTGCTGTCCTTCCAGCCTGTAGGCTGATAATCGTTGTACTTGTCAGCATCCTTGGTTGCCCAACGTGAAATTTCTACCTCATATTTATCCTGGCTGTAGCTCTTGAACTCTTTGCTTTCTTCAAATATCAGTCTGCCGTCACCTGCGTCCAGCTTAATTGTAACATTACGTTTGAACCTCGGACGGAGTATAATACTCTTATAAATGAGCGTCTTGTCGGGTATAAACTCATTGAGGTAAGCATCACCGTATTCTTCACTCAGGTATACATCGCTCCAGTCGATGAACTGTATCGTTGTACCCTCCTGCCAGTTGCTCTTGCTCCACGCCTCGTCAAATACCGACTGAGGTACCTTTGATCCGCCCTCTATTTTCAGCGTCTTATATGTCTTGAATTTACGGGCTGTGTCATCGTAATACTGTATCTCAACATCGAATATTCCGGCTTCGTAAACCGCATCATATACGGTATCCTCATATACATAAGGCAATTGCTCATTATATACGGTATCAGCATCGTATACGGTTTTGCCGCCGTCAGGACTGTAGCCTATGAATTTCTTACCGTAAGGCCAGCTTGAAAGGAAAAATTCCGGTCTTGTGCCGTAAGGTGTCTTTACGGTTGTAGACTTCTTATTGCCGTTATAATCATAATAATTGTACGTTACATTCATCAGCGCTCTGTCGTAATTTGCACTGAAGTGGAGCGCAACCTTCTGATAGTCGTTGTGATGATTGAAATAGAAGTTTTCGGAAGCCGCTCTCTGGGTGTTGCCCGTAACCTTGTAAAGCGGTTTATCTGTAGGCTGACCGCTTGTATAGTAATCCTTGCGGCATCCGGAGTCTATCGCTCTGAGCTTATCACCGGCATACTTATACATCTTTTCAAAACCGAACGGTACTCCGTATGTTGCGTGCCAGGAGGTCAGCTTCATATACTCGTCACTGGAGTTATCGGGTACTTTAAGAACATCGCCGGCATTCACTGCCCACAACTCTACTACCCACTCTTTGTTTACGGTATCATAGTATTCCATCTCCATAAGAGTCTGCGCTCTTGTTGCAGTGTATACTATTTCGTAGTTGTCGTGGTCAACGGTTATGAAGTACGGGTCTTTGTCCTTCCACTCGCAGTCAATGTACTTCCAGCTGTCGGGAGCGTTATTTGTATTGTAAGAGCCTGCAAGACTGCCCGCAGGTACTTTTCTTGTTTCAACAAGAGTTTTAACTCCGTCAACCTCTCTGTAGAAATTGACATTGAATATCTTGCCTACGTCCTCTTCCTTAACTCTCGACTCATCGTACCAGATGACCTTTACCGACTTTGTAAGGCTCATTTCGGGGTCGGCGGTCTTTGTAAATTGCAGTGACGTGCCTGTATAGTGTATCTGACCGACACCTTCGGCTGTACTGTTCTTGTAGAAGCCGGACATACTGAATGGCTGCTCGTAACGGATAAATGTTCCTCTCCTGTCATAGAGCATTCTGAAGCCTTCGCCCGAAACATTCATCGACAGCTTGCTCCACGGTACAGATACATTGTAATTTATCACGCCTGTTGTAATATCAAGCGTCTGTGCGGACACTGCCGGAAGATTATCAATATTGACTTCTCCCCAATAAGTGCCGTTTGAGCTGAATAATATCGGAGTTGTCACATCGTTAAGGCATATAACAAGGTTTTTGTCGCCCATTGAGAACAACGGCCATTTGATTTCGGGTATCAGCGGTGCTTCAAGCCGCAATTTGAATACCTTTGATTCCGCGACAAGATTTACCTCGAGATAAATTCCCGCTTCAAGATAAAATCCGCCCGTAAGCGTCCGGTATACCGTACTGTATCGGTGATCCGGTTTGACGACGTGATATTTTGCCAGGCCGTATATATCAAGATATGCGCCTACCTGGACCTCAACGCCGACCTCGCCCAGTCGTCTTAAACCTGTGAACGATACGGTAAGCTGTCCGGATACGCCCATCTTGACGCCGACATATCCGAATACCGTAAGGTCAAAGCTGTATCTGTCGCCCTCGACCAGCTTGTTTTTGTACATACTGAACTCTTTATCCTTTGAGTTGCCGTGTGTACCTACCTGCGTTGCGTCAAGTATCGAGAACTTACTTCCTATACCGCCTGCAAAGCTCATCTTTACAACAAGGCTGAGTTCAAAGTTAAGCTGGAACAGCGACAGCGGTTTAAATGCCGTGAAGAACGGTATACGGCATATTTCTATCTCTCCGCCCTTCTTGTTAAGCATATCCTTGACATCCTTTACAAGACCTGCGGTATCGTTCTTCTCATCACTGCCAAGCATCTTTGCGACTTCGCTCGTGATATTCCTGTAGCTGTTTGCGCCTACCGAGCAGACAAGAACTTTAAGTTCAATATCCGTCTGCGTATAGATATTAGCCGCATAGTTGAATTCAAGCTCAGGCAGTTCAAACCACTTGAATTCGAATGAATTATAGCCCTGGAATGAAACATTAAGATATTCGCTTACTGTAAATGTTGCATCTACCTTGAGTTTTTTCTTAATGGTAGTCTTATAATTCAACTCGAATGTAATGACCGACCAGTAATCCGGATTAACGGTAGTAAAGTTATCATTTTCTGCTTCACCGACCTTTACGGATACGGAAAGACCGATAGCAAGACTTGCGGCGATGCTCTTGAGCGTATCCTCTTTAGGACGTGAATAGTCCGAGAAATCCTTTAATCTGTCATCGTCCGAAGCGGCATAAGCAGTGGCGGTTACTGTATCGGTAACAAGCGGCTCGCCCTCCATTATCTCGTTTACGGTTTCATCCTCGGCAAGCAGTGCCGCAAGCACAAGGTTAAGCTGCTGTACGCCCTCGCTGTTCTTTACTTCTTCCGCTATCGCCTCGGTGTCGATCTGCTCCTCAAGGAACTTGTTTTTTGCAGGCTCGACAAAATAAACATCAACATTGTCATAAACATCTTCCGCTTCGCAATCGGCTGTCTGAATGTAGTAAATGTTTCCGTCCTTTATTGTATCTGTAATTTTTACAAACAGGCAGTCTTCGGTAAAATTCTTTGTGCCGTTGTCAATGCAAAGCACATCGCCCACAGCAAGAGCATTTTCCTCAAAATATTCCGCCTGAACCATATACTCATCGGTTTTATCCGTAGCGAACAGCTTGGCTTTGTCGAGATACTTGATATTGTCCCTGACCTCAACTATGTTCGATTCTTCCTTGAATATCTTGAATGTATACTCGTTGACCGTATCGTCAAGGCCCTTGAATGTAACTCCCTCGCCTGCTGTCATACGGTACATACAGCCGGCTGTGTATGCGGTTTCGGGAACGAGTGTATATTCATCCTTCTCGTTTGATGTTACAACGAAATTTTCCGGAGTATCACCCGTATACGCAAATAAGGTGATGTACTCCCATACATTATTTGCCGTTATTTCTTCGTCACATATAAGCGTGATCGGCTGATATTCCGCACAGTCCTCCACATAGTAGGTGGTTCTCACGCCTGATTGGAAATCATCGGCAGATTCCACAAACGAGGCATACAAGGTCATATCCTCGTTTACCGGAGTATTGGTGAAAAATTCAGTCGTGAATGCCGTATCGGTAAACCAGCCCATAAATGCCTTGCCCGCACCGAATGATTCGGGAAGTCTGCTTATCGTTTCGCCCTTTTTAACGGTTATCGGAGCTACGGGCGTACCGTCACCCGCATCAAAGGTCACTGTGACCTCATCTTCTTCTGCGGGCTTATTCTCGTTATATGTAACCTCTGCGGTTATTGTCTTTTTAGCACCGTTTACGATTATGTCCTTACTTGCCGTAACACTTCCGCTTGCATTCGGCAATACGACCTCGTCTGCAAATACATCTGTCGGTAATGCTGTCAGCGAGATTACAGCACATAAGAACAGCGACAATATCTTCTTGCCGCACTTCTTTTTAATGCCAAGAACCGCAAGTGTACCGCCCGATAAAATGCTCAGCATCAGCCACAGCGGACACAGAGAACCGTCCGTTTCGGGATTGCCGGGATTTACAGGGTCGGTAGTATTGCCGGGATTTACAGGCTCGGTAGTATCGCCGGGCTTTGAGGCTTTCTCTATATAAGCCGTTATCTCATTTGACCTGCTCTGTCCTGCCGCAAGTGTATATTCTCCGTTTGTAAGACTGCCGTTCTTAAGGGTCAGTCCTGTGGGCAATGATATTACCGACTTTACCTTGTCGATTTCATAAACATTACCGTTTGTGACGTTAAGAGTTATACCGACATTTTCCCCCTCGTCATAGCTCTCCTTGTCCGTAGTAAGTGTTGCGGATACAAGCGACGCTTCCTGTGCCGCCGTCATAACCGTCATCACGCTCGAAAACGCAAACAGCGTGATAAGCGTTATTAACGCCGCCAGCCTTTTCCTTGTTTTCATCTTTCTGAACATAACCCACCTCCGTAATTATCCGTTTTCGTTTATCGTGCTTTCGATTGCTTTTTCAAGCCCCGTTTCCGCTTTTGCGATTATCTCATCTATAAGTCTTTTTGCTACCGAGTGCAGATCAAACGCAAGTACAGCTTCTATAAGGCTCGCACGTTTTTCCTTAGGCACATCATACAGCTTAAGACAGCACTCAAGAAAACGGCTTATCTTCTTCTGCACCGTGAAGTATATGTCGCACTTCTTTGCCATAAAGCCACGCATGATACTTCCCGACGCTATATCCATCTCGTAGAAATCCTTATCCTCCGCTTCCGGCATAAACGGCGAGAATATAGCCTTTATCTGTACGGCTGTACTTTTTAAAATGTATTCCGTAGTGCTTGGCAGGGTATACGCCATTACATATATCTCCCTCAGAGGCTCGGACAGCTCGGTTATATATATCTGCAATGACGTTTCAAGGCAGTACACCATGAGCGGCTCCATATCCTTTGCGAATGCCCTTGCCTTTGCAAACTGATTTTCAAACATGATCTGTGTTAGCGTCAGAAGCAACGCTTCCTTATTTTCAAATGCCGCAAAGAACGACGTCGGTGACATTCCTGCTGCCCTTGCTATCTGTGCAGTGGTTGTCTTTTCGTACCCCTGCTCTAAAAATAACTGAATAGCCGCAAGCAACATCTTATTCCGTCTTGCTATGCCCTTTGGCTGTAATCCCTTCAAATTTTACCTCTCCTTATTGTGCTTAGCATTATAGTTATGAGTTTAGTTTTGAGCTTACTCAATTATAACACACCTCTTCTTAAAAGTCAATAATTACCGTAATATTTATTTCAGCCTCGTTTATACAAAACCTACAAAAGTGATAAGGATTGTGCAATTATTTTCGACAAGCTAAATCCACAAAACCTATTGACAACGTAGGTTTAGTATGTTATACTCATAACAACGAAAACGAAAGGGGCTGACCGGATGAAACCGACAACCGCAAACAATAAAATGCGAATGTGTGCAAATAATATAATACGTCTGTCCCGAAAGAAAGTCTGAGCCTGTTGGATATTCAAACGCACGGACGTAAAATAAACGTCCGTTATTTTTATGGGAGGATATATGATAGAGCTTAAAAACCTTGAAAAGACGTACCGCACCTCGAAAGGCAGCGTTACTGCGATAAAAGATATCAATATAACAATAAACGACGGAGAGATATTCGGTATCATCGGACTTTCGGGAGCCGGCAAAAGTACACTCGTCCGCTGTATAAATTACCTTGAGCGCCCAACCTCGGGACAGGTAATAATAGACGGCAAGGAGCTTGGAAGCCTTAAAACAAAAGAGCTTCTTAAAACAAGACAGAACATCGGAATGGTGTTTCAGGGCTTTAATCTTCTCGCACAGCGAAACGTAATAAAGAACATCTGCTATCCGCTTGAGATCGCAGGTATGAAAAAGGCAGACGCTGTAAAGAGAGCCGAAAGTCTGCTTGAGCTTGTAGGACTTTCCGATAAAGCCAAGGCGTATCCGTCACAGCTTTCGGGAGGACAGAAGCAGAGAGTAGCAATAGCGAGAGCGCTCGCCGCAAAAACGCACTATCTTCTGTGCGATGAGGCAACAAGCGCACTTGACCCTGACACAACAAGGTCGGTGCTTGAGCTTCTTAAAAAAATCAACCGCACACTCGGAGTTACAATAATAGTGATAACTCACGAAATGAAGGTAATAGACAGTATATGCGACAGGGTCGCAGTGCTTGATAACAGCACGGTCGCAGAGATAGGCGATGTAAGAACGGTATTCGCAAATCCGAAGTCTGATATAGCAAGAAAGCTTATCATGCCGCAAGGCGAGCTTCCGGTTACAAGCGAACACGGAAAGAAGATAAGAATTATCTACAACGGTGAAAATTCTTCAAAGTCGCTGTTATCCGATATGATATTAAAATGCAACACTCCCGTCAATATTCTTCACGCAGATACAAAGGACATTGACGGCAAGGCATACGGTCAGATTCTGGTACAGCTGCCCGATGACGATGCATCGACAGAAAAGATAACAGCATATCTTAAAGCCAACAGCGTTACCTATTCACAGGTGTAAGGGGGAAGAAAAATGTCAGACGATCTTATACAGCTGTGGGATAAAGGCGTACTTTTACAGGGTATATGGGAAACGATATACTTAACGTTCATCTCTTCGTTCATAGCTTACGTTTTCGGACTTCCGATAGGCGTACTGCTTACAGTAACGGATAAGGACGGAATCCACCCTATCCCGTGGCTAAACAAAACAATCGGTATTTTAGTAAACATCTTCCGCAGTATCCCGTTCATCATTCTGATGGTTGCCTGCTTACCGGCGGCAAAGGTTATTGTCGGAACAAGTCTTGGCAATAAGGCAATGATAGTAATGCTCGTTATAGCGGCTATACCTTATGTGGCAAGAATGACAGAATCCTCTTTCAAAGAGGTCGACAAAGGCGTTATTGAAGCGGCTCAGGCAATGGGCAGCTCAACATTCAGAATAATATACAAGGTGCTTATCCCCGAAGCAAAGCCCGCTCTCATGGTCGGCGCAGTCATTTCACTTGTAACCATTCTCGGCTACTCGGCAATGGCAGGAACGATAGGCGGCGGCGGACTTGGTATGATAGCTATTTCATTCGGTTATCAGCGTTTCAATAACGATATTGTGTGGATATGCGTTCTGCTCACGGTTATCATAGTACAGCTTATCCAGGAGCTTGGTATGCTGATAGCACGCAAGGCAGACAAACGTATAAACAAGTAAGGAGAGATATAATATGTCACTGCTTTTCATAAAGCTCTTAAGACAGAATTTCCGTTTCGGACGAATGCGCCGATGTTGTATATAAAGAGATAAAACCCGTAAACTAACGGTGCAGAACAAAGAAAGATAAACAAAATACAACATTGACAGGCGGTAAAACCGCAGAAACGGAGAATTAACATGAAAAAGATTTTATCACTGATACTCACGGCGGCTCTTGCAGGCGCAACACTTACAGCTTGCAGCTCAAACGGCACAAGCTCAACAGCTTCATCAAACGATGCTTCTTCGGCAGATACATCTTCTGCAGCATCAAGCGCCGCTGAAAGCTCAGCAGACAACACAGCGGATAATGATAAGGTTATCAAGATAGGCGCAACAGCTACACCCCACGGCGAGATACTCGAATTTGTAAAGGATAAGCTCGCTAAGGAAGGCTACGATCTTCAGATCACTATTTACGATGATTATGTACTGCCCAACAACGCAGTTGCAAGCGGAGAGCTTGACGCTAACTACCACCAGCACACACCCTACCTCAACAACTATAACGAAAAGAACGGAACAGACATAGTTCCCGCCGCACTCATTCACTATGAGCCTTTCGGTCTTTACGGCAACGGCGTTGAAAAGCTGGCAGATGTCAAGGAAGGCGCTTCGATCGTAATTCCTGCCGATGACAGCAACGAAACAAGAGCGCTTCTTCTCTTACAGCAGGAAGGTCTTATCGAGCTTCCCGAGGGCGCAAACGCTAAGGACGGTGTTACAACGCTCGATATAAAGGATGACCACGGCTACAAGATAACAACAGTTCAGGCTGATACGGTTGCCGCTCAGTTTGCAAACAGCGATGCAGGTTCTTTAGCAGTCATCAACGGTAACTATGCTCTTGCCGCAGGTCTTGACATAAGCAAGGCTCTCGCAGTTGAAGACGCTTCCGGCGATGCGGCTCAGACCTACGCAAACATTGTAGCTGTAAAGAGCGGTAACGAAAACCTCCCCAAGATTCAGGCTCTTATAAAGGCTCTCAAGTCAGACGATGTAAAGAACTTCATCAACGAAAAGTACAACGGCGCAGTTGTAGCAATCTTCTGATTTAACTAACAAGATTTCTCCTGAAGTAAGTGATATACAGTCCGGCTCCCTCACAAACAGTGAGGGAGTTTCAGACTGTAGAAAAAGTTTGTTTTTTAAAGAATAGTGAAATTTCTCTATCCCTAACCCCAAACCCCTTCCCCGTGGGAAGGGGCTGAGTGTGGGGCTGCCGCCCTCACCCCGCTTGGGGCTACGCCCCAAACCCCATATTATTAAAAATATAGGTTTATCGACAAACTGTGGCTCCCTCACAAACAGTGAGGGAGCTTTTCTGTCGCCCGTCACGCACCGCCTATCCCCTGCGAAAAAATATCAATATTCACATTGACCTCAATTTCACTTTCCGCTATTATTTCCACTACCCTGTCCATATTCTCTCTGTAAAATCTGTTACAGCACCTTCTTAGCGTATTTTCAAGCCCGAACACATCACAGCCTTTTTCTGCAATCGGTATCACCGAGCTTTCTATTTTCCGCTTCAGCTCCCTTTCGGCAGGCTCGGCTACCTTTTCGGCGGCTTTTTTATCATCTTCCTTCATTCCGCCCTTCGACCCTATCTTTCCCGATGCGCTGAATGATACATCAAATTTCACCTTACCGTTATATTCTGTAGCTTTTATGCTTCTAGTAACTTCAATAAGCGTAACGCTCGGCTTTGCGTTTTGTCCCAAAGGCACGGTAAACGAATATTCCGAAGGCGTATCATTCATAAAGAATATAGCCATTGCCCCATCATCGTCAACTCTGCAAAGCTCTTTGCCACCCTTGAAAACCACTCCTCCGTCAAGTATTATCGTCTTTTCTCCGTCCTCGCTCTGTTCTTCTCCGCCTCCGTTGCCCTTACCGCCTCCGGTTTCCTTCGGAATAGTTACATCTGTTTTAAGTGTTGCGGTTCTGAGCAGCGGAAGAAATGCACTCTCCGTAGATGTGCATAGCATAGTCATCACCTGGTAGGGATATGTGCTTTTGTTCCTGCTTTCGACCGATGCGTTGTGTATAAGGTTCGCCAATCTCTGCGAAGAGGTCGAGCCTTCCTTGAAGCGTATATCGAGCAGTTCCTCTGCCGTATCCTCTGCGGCGGCAACATATGCCTGCGGATGCGAATGATAATTGCCCACAAAGAATTCAAGCGTGTCGCACAGCTTATACTTCCTCAGTTCTTTTCCGATGATTATCAGCCTGTTTTCGCTCAGCAGAAGATCCTTTCCCGTCAGCATCGAAGCGTTTTTCGCCGCCGCAAATATGCTTTCGCCCTCCCCTACGCTTTTCAGCACATTGTCCTGCGTCTTGTCTATCTGATTCTGTCCGCCCTCGCTCGATTGATTGAAATACTGCATACTTATACGATATACCTTTTTGTCAGGAAGATAGTCTATCCCTATCGCCTGCACTATCGCCCTGTCGGACAGGTCAACATAGCTGACACAGCCGACAAGGCTTATTGTCACCGTCAGCGCAAGCATTATAGCAACCGCTCTTATCATTCTCATTTCTTTTCTCCTTCGCTCTGCTTTTTTCTGCCTGCAACAAGCGCCGTCAGCGGAACTGCAACACCGCCGAGCAATATGTGTATTCCGCCAGACATAACGCTCCTGAAATGCTCGTATACCGTTCTGTCACTGCCAAGCACCATACACAGCATAAATATAAACGCTCCGTATACCACAACCGCCTTTTTCGTGTCGGGCCTCTTACTGCACACAGAATATATCCGTCCTACGCAATATATAATAAGCGCCGTTTTAATAATTCCGCACATCAGCCACACTATAGCGTCTATTCCGTCAAGCCTGCGGAATATTACAATATCGGATAAAGCTGCGATAATATACAGAGGGTATTCGACTTTACTCATATAAGGACCTAATATAAGGTTGTAGAGCAGGTTAAGAAATTCCAGTATCACAAGCAGCAGCGGCAGATAATAAAGTACCGTTTTATGCGGTTTACTGCGTATTTCATCGGTTATCACCGCAAAAATCAAAATTTCGCTGTTCATACTTATCTCGGAAAGTGTACATTTCACAAAGTACCGCCCGTCCTCAATAAAGGCGGGATATATGAAATCCGGATTGACCTTGTCCCACATAGTGACTCCGATAAGAAAAATCAGCAGACCGAATACCGCCGCTGCAAACACAGAGCTTCTCGTAACCGCACTAAGCCCCTTCAATGCACCGTATACCGACACGGCGACAAGCACAGCAATACCCGATATTGTCAGAATGTTATTCAACAGCGTATCGGTTATATAATGCTGTATGCTTATGACCGTCTGCACGGCGGTCGCCGTCAGGGTAACAGCCAGAATAACCCCCACAGCTGCCCCGAAGATCTTATTTCTTCTGAAAGCACAGGTTATAGGGCTATCCCCCTTGAACCTCAGCGTCACAAGGATAAGAGGGATATAAAGCAGTGCCGCAATAATTTTTGCAAGAAGTATCGCCGTGAAGCGATCCGGTCCGTATAATACGGTTTCGGCAGACAGAGTCATCATTTCTGCCGACAGCCTGCAGGCAAGAAACGTGATAACAAGCTGTCTGTTACTTATCCTGCTCATTGCCTCCCGTCCTTTCTGTGCCGTGACCGCTCTTAGCCTTGCCCGATAACTGCTGTACCGTCATATCCGTATCAGACAGCTTCTTCCAGCTTTCCCTGCAAAACGTATCACGGATAATGCTTTTCAGCGTCACAGGCGCAAACGGTGCGGTATACGGCACTCCGTATGCGTTTTTTGAACACATTCTGAAAAATATAACAACACCGACGGCTGTGATTCCGAACAAGCCGAACGTGCCTCCTGCGACTATAAATACCAGCCTCAGTATCATACAGCTGTCGTATAGATCCGGTACGGCAAACGAGCATAATCCGGTTGCCGCTATGATAAGCACCACAGGTGCGCTCATAAGACCCGCCGATACCGAGATTTCTCCTATCACAAGACCTCCGACTATGCTTACTGCGTGACCTATGCTCTGCGGCAGCCTCAGCCCCGCCTCCCTCATTATCTCATACAGGATATACATTATAAGGCACTCTCCGAATACGGGATAGGCGGTAGTCTGCTCCGATGAATAAATATTCAGCAAGAGTGCCGAGCGGAACATTTCCGGATGGAAGTTACACAGTGCGACATAAAGACCCGGCAGAACAGCCCCTGCAATAAACGCAAAGAAACGTATGATACGAAGAAACGCCGAAAAGTACGGCTTGTGCGTATAATCATCCATCGTTACAAAGTTCTCCGCAAACAGACACGGAAGAACAAGCGCAAAAGGCGTTCCGTCCACGATTATCCCCACTCTGCCCTCGTACAGCTTCGATACAAATACATCGGGACGTTCGGTTGTATATATCTGTGAGAAAAGAACAGAATCATCATCTTCAAGAAAGCTCTGTAAATACTCACCCCCTGCAATAGTGTTAAGCGGAATGTTCTTCAGCTTATCCGTCACGGCGTTTACGATATTCATATCCGCCTTGTCGGTAAGATAGCAAACCGAAACATCGGTCTTGCTACGTTCCCCTACGGTCATCATCATCGTTTTCAGCGTCGGGGATTTCATTCTCCGCCTTACCATAGCAACGTTGGTTCTTACCACCTCGATAAAGCCCTCTCTTGACGCTCTCAGATTTATGTGCGTTGAAGGCTCGTCTACGCTTCGGTGTGCAAAGCCCTGTATCCCTATCGCTATGCCAAACCCTGCCCCATCGCACAAAAGCACGGCAAACCCCGACATTATATAAAGGCACAGCGAGTCATAATCGTACACCTGCTTTTGTTCTTCGGCAATCGGCATATCCGAGCAGACCTTTGTAAAAAATTCGTTATCGTCCTGTATTTTCGGCGGTGCGGATACAAGCGGACGGAAAATCAGATTTGCAAGTTCCGCCTTTCCTATCATACCCTCGCAGGTGATAACCGCCATCTTGTGACTGTCGGACGAAAAATACTTGATTATAAGATCCGAGCTGTTGTTCATCAGCCTTCTTACCTCAGAACAGTTGATATTAAGATTTGCGGCAAGCCTGCTGTCGCCGCTGTTTATACTCTCTACCGATTTTTCGGATAAATCAGGCAGTTTTTTTGAATTGCTCATTTAAGTTCCTCGCATATTGAAAGATAATCAGCAGATAATAGCTGTGTAGCCAATCTGTAACTTATCTTTTCCGTCAATGGAGGAAAATATGCTGATAATAATTATCCGTTCCGTGCTTTTGTATATTCTTATAGTATTCGCCCTGCGTCTTATGGGCAAAAAACAGCTTGCTCAGTTACAGCCCTCCGAGCTTGTAACGACAATACTTATATCCAATATCGCCACGTTGTCGCTTGAGGACTCGACAGTACCGATGATATACGGCGTTATACCGATACTGATGATAGTTTGTCTTGACGTATTCATGTCGTTCATTATGCTGAAAAGCTCACGCTTCCGTCGTCTTGTCACGGGAACACCGCAGATAATCATAACAAACGGCATTATCGATCGCAGAGTGATGAAACACCTGCGCTACAGCGTCGACGAGCTGATGGAATCTATGCGTGAGTGCATGATATTTGACATTTCACAGGTGCAGTATGCTATAGTTGAAACCACCGGCAAGATCAACTTCTATCAGAAAAGCTGTTACAGAAACGTTGAAAATGGCGATATGGATATAAAAGTTCAGAATTGCGATCCTCCCTGCCTGCTTATCAAGGACGGAGATATCAATTATCCCGGACTGCGCCGCTGGAACGGTGACGAAAAGAAACTGCGCAGTATGATAAAGGAAATGGGACTTGATATAAAGGATATATTCCTGCTTACAGACAGCGTTGATAAAGGCGTTTACACCGTGCTTAAATCCGACAACGAAAGCGGTACAAAGTCAATATGCAGACCCGAGGAGAAACAGTAATGGGAAGAATGGTAACTTGCGCCGTAATAGTTGCGGCTATGGTAGCGTTTGCGATATTCGGATATAACTATTCCGATAATCGTGCTAAAGAAATATATATCACAGCCGATGGGATAACACAGGCTATAGATAATGATGACAAACAAAAAGCCGCCGAAATGGCGGCGTATGCCGAGGATATCTGGCGAGGGCTTTCGCAGGATACTATCTTCGTTGAGGATACCGAATGCGATAACGAGATAGCGATGTGTCTGTCACGGATAAAGGTATTTGCCAAGAGCGGAGAGGACGATATCTATTCGGAATGCGCAGTCCTTAAAAGGCTTATAGAACTATATATAACAAGACAGCATTTAACCTTTTCAAGTGTGCTGTAATATACAAAAATTCCGACGGCAAAATACCGTCGGAATTTTTTATGCAATGATTATTCAAAGCTTAGGAAACAGTAGCATTGAGTTCCTTTATTCTTGCTTCGATAACGCCTCTGTTTTCTTCACGAACAGTTGCAAATGAACTACCGCCCATTACAACGTCTGACGTGAGGTGACCTACAGGGTTTTCACCTGTTGAAGAGTCAGCGATATCTGCGCCGATACCGTTCTTGAACTCGAATACCGCTGAGAATGTTTCGGGATCCTTCAGCTTATCAAGTCTGTCAAGCAGTGTGTCTGTCCAGTCAAACTCATCTATAGACTGCTGTCTGCCTGCCTTCTTTACTTCTTCATCCTTGGAAGCCAAGAGGTTAGCATAGATCCATGCTTTATAACCGTCAGTGTTCTTAGAACCTGAAACGAACATAAATGCATCCTGCTTCATTTCCTGATAATATGTATCAGAACCGTCCATCTGGGGGAATGGAACAAAGTTGATCTCATCATCATCCCACTTCTGCTTTTTCTTATACAGTCTCCATGTTTCCTCATATCTCCATGTACCGTCTTCAAGGAAGAGAGTATTACCGTTTACCCACTCGGGATAGCTGGGTGACCAGTTGTTTTCGATCTCTCTGGGGTAACGGAGCTGTTCCTGTGTATCATCAAATGTGCGGAGCATATCCATGCACTTTTCAACATTGGCATCGTTAAGGTTGCTTACAAGCTTGCCGCCCTCAAGACCGATGAGTGGCTTACCTGTTGTAGCGATGAATGCGTGGTCAAGTCCGTAACCGTCAAATGCATACTTGGCATTATCGGGATCTGTGAACTTTCTTGCCATCTCTATGCACTTTGACCATGTCCATTCACCCTTTTCAAAGAGCTCCCAGGGATCGTCAAAGCCGTTCTCTTCGATTATCGACTTTCTGTACCAAAGAAGCGTTGCGGGGTTTACGTCAACGATAGGTGTGTAGACCTTACCGCCCCAGTTGAACATATCTATAATATCCTTATAATCTGCCCAGTCATCTGTCGTGGTATCGATAACGCCATCGATAGGCTGGAACAGGTTCTGGTAAATACCATAGGGATAGTTAGAGGTTTCAAATGGGAATGTATCGGGCAAGTCATCTGACTGTACAAGCTTTGCAAGGTCAACATATCTGTTTGCATAGTTTGAAACTCTTACATTAACAAATACGTTTTCGTCTGCTACGCTCTCATAGCCTTCGGGCTTGTTCTTGGGTGTGCCGTACATCGATTTGAAGAGTTCTACAGAAGGAGCCGCCTCCTGAATGTCATACCATGCCATAAACTTAAGCTTGGTGTCCACCTTGATATTCTTGTAGTCCTCTGCTACCGAAACGTTGTCGATCGCACTCTTGACATCTTCGTTTGAAGACATTATCTTCTGGCTGCCTGTAGCTGTTGTGCTCTCTGCAGAAGAATCAGCGCCGTTTGCTGTTCCGCCGCTTGTTGCTGTACCGCCTGAACAACCCGTGAATGCTGTAGCACCCATTATCAGAGCAAGAGCTGCTGCTGAAATCTTTTTGGTCGTATTTTTCATCATTTACCTCCTTTACGGCCTTACACTGCCGCTTAATCACCTAATTATTATAACAAATTTCCTCTTGTCATTCAACTATTAGTTGATCCAAACTTTGAAAACTTTTTTGTGGATATACAACAACGAATTTTGCGTTTTCACACCGTTTACACGTTTTTTAAGTTAATTATCTTTATACATCTGCGAATAACCGAGTTTTGTGAATCCGTTTCTTTCGTACAGTCTTACCGCTCTTTCGTTGTCAGGCTCTGTTTCAAGACGGATTCTTGCAACATCGGCATATTCCTTTTCGATGAATTTGAAGAACTCTCCGGTTATGCCCTTACAGCGATGCTCCGGCTTTACATATATCTCCTCAAGCCACACCACCATACCGCCTGCCTCGTTTGAATAAGTAAGCGCAAGCAGAGCAAAACCGTAAACCTCTTTTTTATCGTCGCTGCGGAATATAAAGCACACTGCGTACGGCGAACCTTCCGTAAGCACATTGAATGTCAGTTCATGATTTGCGTCAGGGATAGGATGAAGCACCGCAGGCGAATGATAAAAGTCATGCTCCATAGCGAGAAATTCATCACGGTCGTCTTTTCTTATCTTATCGAATATCATGTTTTTCTCCCTTTTAAGCAAGTCCGAGCGGATTTATAAACAGATACGCAAAATATCCTGCGTAAGCAACGAGCATGATTATACCGCCGGCTCTTGTAAGCTCCTTTTTGCGTAAAACGAGCAGACCCAGCAGTACAGCGGTAGCTATCGCAACTATCGTATCAATGATAAATGCCTCACCGAAGGTCAGTACGCTCGGCGAGAATATTGACGCCAGACCTACAACGAACAAGATATTGAAAATGTTACTGCCGATTATATTGCCTATAGCAATATCGGATTTCTTCTTGAGCGAAGCCGCAATGCAGGTTATAAGCTCCGGCAGCGACGTACCGAATGCTACAACGGTCAGCGATATAGTCCTGTCGTCCACTCCTATTACCTGCGCTATGCTCTTTGCGGACGAAACCGTAAGGTCGCTTCCGAGCACGATACTCACAAGTCCGACAAGAGTTATCAATATCAGTATGGGCAACTTGTCCTTTTCGGTAAGCTGCGGCACTTCATCTGCCGAGCTGTCGTCACCCTTCTTGTAAAGGTAGAACAGATAGCCTAAGAACGCCGCAAAAAGCACCAGCATAATCACGCCGTCTATCTTGTCAAGTCCACCGCCTATCCAGCCGAGCAGCAGTAATACGGCTGTAATGAATACAACAAACGGTATCTCGAATTTAAGTGTGTTCGGCTTTATCTTAAGGTTTGTTATCAGTGCACTGACGCCGAGTATCAGCAGTATATTCATAATATTACTGCCCACCACGTTACCTATCGAAATAGCCGCCGCATCCTGAAACGCCGCACTTATACTGATAGCCGCCTCAGGCGCAGAAGTACCCATCGCCACTATCGTAAGACCTATTACTATCTGGGGGATCTTGAATTTAGCCGCAATTTTTGACGCACCCTCAACAAACAGATCCGCACCCTTTATCAGCATAGCGAATCCCACTATCAGCACGCAAAGCGAGCATATAACATTTGCATTGATGTTCACGCCGACCATGTTCATCACATACAGTGCAGCGCCTATCACAAGAGCGATTACCGCAATTAACATTTTGTCCTCTTTCTCTTTTAACACATTAAATTTTTCGGTTACACGAATGACGGGCAGCGACGTTTCATAGAAGCGACTGCCCGTACATATTGATTTTTATCGTTTACTGCTCTCCGGCAAGCTCCTTATAAAGGCCGATATACAGCTTAGCCGACTGCTTCCAGCTGAAGTCTGCCTTCATAGCTCTTGTAACCAGCTTGTTCCACTCAGTCTTGTCCCAGTAGCAATCCTTTGCTCTCTTGATAGCATAAAGCATATCGTGAGCGTTGTACGACTGGAATGTGTAGCCTGTGCCGTTCTCATCTCCGCAGTCAACTATGCTGTCTGCAAGACCGCCCGTTTTGCGTACTATCGGGATAGTGCCGTAACGCAGAGAGATCATCTGTGCAAGTCCGCACGGCTCGCTCTTACTGGGCATAAGGAACATATTCGCTCCGGCATAGATCTTCTTTGCAAGGTCGGGAATATATCCGCAGGTAAATGCTACTCTGTCGGGATATTTCCAGCGCATCTCATGGAAGAACTGCTCGTACTGAGCCTCGCCCGATCCTAATATAACTACCTTGTAGCCGAGATTTATTATATCATCAAACACACACTTTACAAGATCAAAGCCCTTGTGTTCGACAAGTCTTGATACCATACCGAGTACAGGTTCATCACCCTGGGGAAGTCCTACTTCTTCAAGCAGCTTCTGCGTGCATACCTTCTTGCCTGCCTTCTTTGAAACCGTGAAGTTTGCGGGAATTGCGGGATCTGTAGCCGGGTTGTACATATCGGTATCAATACCGTTAAGGAATCCGCAGGTCTTATACTGCTTATCAGCAAGCGCTCTGTCAAGACCGTGTGAGAACCACGGATCGAGTATTTCTCTCGCATATGTCGGAGAAACGGTTGTGACCTTGTCCGAAACCTCAATAGCCGCTTTCATAAGATTGATATCTCTGTCATATTCCATAAGCGACGCGAAATGCTTCGGTATGCCGAGAACGTCTTCAAGTATCTCCATACCGTATCTGCCCTGGTACTGAATGTTGTGGATAGTAAATACATTCTTGATACCCCAGAGCTTTTCGTCATTTCTATAGAAAATGCTATAATATACGGGGATAAGGGCGCACTGCCAGTCATTTGAATTGATAATCTGCGGCTTGAAGTCGATAACCCTGAGCATTTCAAGAACAGCGCGTGAGAAGAACGCATATCTTTCGGCATCGTCATAATAGCCGTAAAGTCCGAAATCACGCTTGAAATAATACTCGTTATCAAGGAAATAATATGTAACGTTGTTTATCTTTGCTGTGAACAGTCCGCAGTACTGATTTCTCCAACCTACCGGTACAGAAAAATTTGTAATATAGGTCATCTGATCACGCCACTGCTGTTTAATTGTATTTACATACAGAGGTACTACCACGCAAGCCTCGTGGCCTTCTTCGACAAGCGCCTTAGGAAGCGAGCCGGCAACATCTGCAAGTCCGCCGGAAGCCGCTACGGGCTGAGCCTCACTTGCCGCATATAGGATCTTCATGTTTTTTCCGCCTTTCAGCCACACTTCTGACAATACAGTCTGTGGCTCTTTTATAGTTTCTTACTCCTATTTAAAAATATAGCATATTTTGTGTCCAAAATCAAGCAAAATTTACCGCGGTTCCTGCCGAAAAAAGAAAAATCGGAAATAATAACTAAATATTTCAATTTCTATTGTTCAAATTAACAAAATCAGTTACTTATGGTATTGCATTTTTATTTAAAACAGAGTATAATTCTATATAAAGACAGTCTTAATTTCAAGAGCTGTCCGTCTTGTATCAACATAGAAAAAGGGAAGGTGTCATTAATATGGCAAACAAAGAGATTACATTACTTGATGTTATAGACAGAGCGCAGTTACAGTCCTTGCAGGACGCATTTGCAAAGGCAACTGGCATGGCGGCTCTCACAACCGACAAGAACGGTCCTGTGACCCAGCTTTCATGTCCTACGGACTTCTGTATGAATTACACCAGGAAATCAAGTGTAGGTTGTGAACGTTGCAATCTCTGCGACCTTAAAGGCGGCGAACAGGCAAGCAAAACAGGAAGGCCGGCTGTTTACTACTGTCACGGCGGACTTGTAGACTTTGCTTCCCCGATTATTGTAAACGGTGAGCAGATAGGCTCTCTTATTGGCGGTCAGGTGCTGACGGAAGAGCCGGACCTTGACAAGTTCCGTGCCATAGCAAAGGAGATTGATGTAGACCCCGATGAATATGTCGAGGCGGTAAAAAAAGTTCCGATAGTTTCCGAAGAGAAAGTAAACAACGCCGCAGAGCTTCTTTTCAAAATGGCTCAGGCACTTTCACAGGTTGGATACGAAAAGTACAGCATCACGGAAGAACACAAGAACACGGACGCAATGTTCGATGAGGTTCAGGACGACTACAAGGATATCAATGCAAATGTAGAAGAAGTCAATACAACAATAGCGGCTTTATCCGCCGAGTTTGACCTGTTGCGTGAAAAAGCGGCAGAATCTGCAAAGGCTGTTGCACAGACCGACTCTATTTTAAAATACATACAGAATGTTGCGACACAGATGACGTTACTCGGATTCAACGCTTCAATTGAGGCAAAGCACGTCGGCGAGGCAGGCGCAGGCTTCAACGTCATCGCACAGGAAGTGCGTCAGCTCGCAGAACAGACATCCAACCAGACGCGCAGTATCGAAGATGTTCTCGGCAGTGTTCGTGCTTCAATTTCTGCAATCGACAAGGAAATCACAACTGCAGTCGGCAAGATCGAAGCCAACGTTGCTACAGTAAAGGATCTCAGCGATAAGATTGCCGAAACTTCCAAAAAGATAGATAATATAAGCAAGGCTTAATCGGTCAGATACAGATGATCCCGCCGCAAAATGAAATGCGGCGGGATTTTTATATACGTTGACCAGCGATAAAAGCAACGGCTCTGCAAAAGCAGAGCCGTCATTATTATTAATTTTAAGAATTATTCAACAGTCTTGTTGAGTTCTGCAAGACGAGCGTCTATCTGACCCTGATACTGTTCACGGAAAGATGTATAAGATTCACCTGTCATGTACGGGCCCTTTGTGAGCTGTTCTACAGGATTATCCTGATTTGTTGAATCGGCAATATCTGAACCGATACCGTTCTTGAAGTCAAATACGCCTGTGAATGTCGCGGGATTCTTCATTGTATCAAGTCTGTCAAGCAGTGTATCTGTCCAGTCATACTCAGCCTTGGACTGCTCTCTGCCTGCCTTCTGTATCTCGGGATCGTTTGAAGCTACTAAGTTAGCATAGATCCACGCCTTGTAACCGTCTATGTTCTTAGAACCTGCAACGAGCATTATAGAATCCTGCTTCATGCTCTGATAATACTTATCAGAACCGTCCATCTGGGGGAAGGGAACGAAGTTGATCTCATCGTCATCCCACTTCTGTTTTTTCTTATACAATCTCCAGGTTTCTTCATATCTCCATGTACCGTCTTCAAAGAACAGTGTGTTGCCGTTTACCCACTCGGGATAGCTGGGTGACCAGTTGTTATCGACATCTCTGGGGTAACGGAGCTGTTCCTGTGTGTTATCGAATGAACGAAGCATATCAAGGCACTTTTCGATGTTAGCGTCATTAAGGTGACTTACAAGCTTACCGCCTTCAAGTGCGATAAGAGGTGTACCTGTCGTGCAGACAAAGTTGTTTTCGGGGTTGTAACCGTCAAGTACATACTTGCCGTTATCGGGATCTGAGAACTTTCTTGCCATTGTCAGGAATGTTTCCCATGTCCACTTGCCACTTTCATAAAGCTCCCAGGGATCGTCAAGACCTGCTTCTTCAACAGTTGACTTTTTGTACCACAGGAAGCTTGTGGGAACAAGACTCATAATAGGGCAGTAGTTCTTGCCGCCCCAGTTGAACTTGTCGATAGATTCTTTATAATCAGCCCAATCATCTGTTGTGAAATCAATGATACCGTCAAGGGGCTGGAAAAGGTTCTGATATACGCTGTAAGGATAGTTGCAGATCTCAAAGGGGAAGCAGTCGGGTGAATCGTCTGACTGTACGAGCTTTGAAAGGCTGGTATATCTGTCCGCATAGCTTGAAACCTTGACGTTTACGAATACGTTCTCATCAGCAACGCTCTCATAGCCCTTAGGCTTGTTCTCGGGTGTGCCGTAGAGCTTCTTGAATACCTCTACTGCGGGAGAAGCCTCCTGAATGTCCCACCATGCCATCCACTTGATCTTTGTGTCAACCTTGATGTCCTTATAATTTTCGCCGGCAGAAACATTGTTAACTGCGCTCTGAACGCCTTCGTTCTCAGACATCTGCTTCTGTGTTTCGCCTGTTGTAGCAGCCGCTGAGCTGTTGTCTGCTGTTGTACCGCTTGTTGTCGAACTGCCTGTGCAACCTGAAAAAGCTGTTACAGCAGATACGAGTGCTAATGCACCTGCAATAGCCTTGGTATATTTTCTCATCTTTAATCCTCCTGTAGATTTTCTGTACCTGAGTACAGATTTGCGTATTATTACAATTACTATTATAACAAAATTGCTGTCACACCGTCAATAAACAATTTGCAGTAATTTAGCTAAACGATTTTGTGAAAATAGCACAATCGAAGCATAGTAATTTAGGTTAATTAGCTAAATTTCAGCTTATTTTGCTATTCAGATCATCCAGATACGCCTCAATGGCAGGCACATACTCCCCTTTTTCTTCATCCTCCAGATTCTTTTTGTAATCCTGACCGTCCATATAGCACCAACCCTCCATTGCGTGCATGTAGCTTTCGCCACAGTACAAAGGATTCGGATCGACGCATATCTGCTTGAATTCTATAACCGGTACAAATGCTGCGGGATCGTTTATCCTGTCCATTCTGTCAAGCAATCTGTCGGTCCAGTCGTATTCGGATTTTGCATTCTGACGTGCAATATTCTTTTGCTCTTCATTGCCTTTTGCCAATGCACCGGCATAGATAAGCGACTTATACCCCTCGGCATTCTTTGAGCCTTTCGGGAACATAAACGAGTTGATGATTATGCTCTGATAATAAGTCTGTTCATCATCACAGCGCGGGAACGGAACAAAATTAATTTCGTCATCTCCCCAACCGTACTTTTTCTTGTACTTGCTCCATATATCCTCATACTCCCAGTCGCCGTCATTATAGAACAAAGTGTTACCGTCCGCCCAATCAGAATAGCTGGATGCCCACCCATTCACAACCTCCCGCGGATAACGGTAGCCCTTCTGAGTTGTTGCAAACTGACGGACAAAATCCATTGCTTTTATTATCTTTTCATTTCTGAAATTACCCTCGAGCTTTCCGCCGCTCAGTCCGACAAGAGGTACGCCGGTCGTTGTCCAAAGATATATATCCGCACTATAACCGTCAATAGCATATTTTCCTTTTTCCTTGTCTGTAAACTTTTCCGACATTTCAAGGAACTTGCTCCATGTCCATTCGTCTTTTTCATAAAGCGCCCACGGGTCTTCAAGACCGTTTTCCTTGACAGTAGAAGCTTTGTACCACAGAAATTCCGAAAGTTTGGTGTTGTAGACAGGAACAAAGTTACTCTTGCCGATCGTTGTCTTCTTCTGAGCCTGCTCATACCGTGCAAATTCGGCAAGTGAAAAATCAACGATATCATCAACCGGAGCAAACAGTAAATTACTGTCATGGTCGATCGAATAATACGGGAACATTGAATCGCAAGGGAAAGCGTCCGGCGAATCATCCGACTGTATGAGCCTTGCAAGATCAAAATACCTTTCCGAGTAACTGCTGACTTTTATACTTACAAACGGCTCTTCATCAGCAGTGCTCTCCGAACTGCTGTTCCGGTATTTATTTTTCTCATACCCTATCGGCGTATTTTCCGGCACACCGAAAAGCTCCTTGTACGTTTTTGCAACATTCTGATTATTATGGTCGTACCACGACAGTATTTTTACCTTTGTATCGACCTTGATATCCCCGACAACGTCCTTTACCGACTTACTTTCGGCGGCAGTGTCAGTATTACCGCCGTTGCTTTCATTATTGTCCGAACTGTTTGCGGCACTTTCCTTTATTTCCGTACTGCCGCCGGGTGCAGTGTTGTCAGCACAACCCGTTGCAAGCATAATTGCGGACAGAATGATTGCGGATAGTTTCTTTGTATTTTTCATAAACAGCTCCTTTGATGTAGTGTAAATGTTTATGATCAAGAATTTACTGATTTTCCGATGAAACATTTATGTTACTGCTTTGCCCCCATTTTTCAATTTTTGAATTCAAGGTATCGGCGTCACCTTCGATAGATCTGAGCATGTCATCCGGATCACTTTTCAAAAGATCTTTATAATCTTTTCCGTAATAGTAGCTCCAATTTTTGACTTCATGAATATAACTGATTCCGCAGAATAATTCAAATCTTGTCGGATCAAGCGTATAGCTGTAATCAGTTACAGCTCCGGTCAGCAGATCCTCTTTCACTTTATCTATTCTGTCAAGGAATTCATCGCTACATCCATATTGTTGTTTTATCTGCTCTCGGTTTTCTTTTTTGTTATCCTCATCGTTTTCGGCAAGAGCGCAAGAATATATGAGCGCCTTATAGCCATCGATATTCTTTGAACCTTTTACAAGCATGAATGAATTTATCCCGGCTGTCTGATATTTATGTTGCTCATCATCGGGTCTCGGGAAAGGAACAAATCTGACTTCATCATCATTAAAGTTTTTTCTCTCTTTGTAATAATTTAATCTTTGCAATATATAATCTGAATAATCCGACCAGAACAATGTATCGCCCTGCTCCCACGCATATCTGTCAGGCGACTGATAATTTTCTTCCTCATTACAATAATACAGTTTTTTCTTTGACGGATGGAACTGTAGCAGAAAATCCATAGCATTTATAAGTTTTTCATCTCTGAAATTTGTTACATATCTGCTGTCTTTAAAGCTGACATATCCTTCTCCTGTAGTAGCCAGCAGTGATTCGGGCACTCCGTATCCGTCAACGCCGAATTTGCTGTTTGCACTGTCGGAATAATTTTCGCACATCTCCAGAAATTTGCTCCACGTCCACTCATTCTTTTCGTACAGCTCCCACGGGTCTTCAAATTTGTTATCTTCTATTATGCTTTTTCTGTACCATAAAAGCGATGCTGTTTCCAAACTGTATACCGGCGCATACGTCTTACCGTTTATGACTGTATTCCGCTGTTGTATCTGTCTGTACGGCTGAAATTCTTTCAGATCAAAATCGATAATATCATCAACTGGCGAGAAAAGATTTTCCATAACTCCGTCAACATACTCGTCTTTATTAAAATATACTATATCGGGGGAATTGTCGGAATTTATAAGAGCATATACTGCTGTGTAGCTGTTAAGATAATCTGTTTTCACATAAGCAAACGGATCATCGGTATAATATTTCATATATGAAAGACTGTCGGGTACTTCATCGGGAACATCAAAATATTTTTTGTAATCATTCTCCAGCTTTTCGTTACCGTAAAACAACACTTTAAGCTTAGTTTTGACGTGAATATCCCCTATAACGTCCTTTACCGACTTACTTTCGGCGGCAGTGTCAGTATTACCGCCGTTGCTTTCATTATTGTCCGAACTGTTTGCGGCGCTGTCCTTTATTTCCGTACTGCCGCCGGGTGCAGTGTTGTCAGCACAACCCGTCGCAAGCATAATTGCCGACAGGATAATTGCGGATAATTTCCTTGCGTGTTTCATAAATAGCTCCTTTGATGTAGTGTTGATGTTAACTATAGAAAAAATATTATTAATTTCAATTTGTGCTTTTTTCAGGCGGCGTATTCAGCATTTCTGCCTCCCGGGAATTTACAGATCCGTATTCCTCAAGGACCTCATCGTATTTAACTCCGGTCAGAAAAGTATTTTTGATCAACGCACCGGGTACATCTTCTCCGCACCCGCTGCCCATTATAAATAAGGCAATACTGCTGTAGTCGCATACCCAATTGAAAGCGTCAGGCTGACTTATCTTTTCTGCTTTGTCAAGCAGTCTGTCATTCCATCCGTACTCTGTCTTGTCATATTGTCTTGACGCTTTCTGCATTTGGGTATCGTTGCGTACATATATGTCCGTATATATAAGCGACTGATAGCCGGCTTTATTTTTTGAGCCTTTTGGAAGCAGGAATGATGTTGTATTCATATTCTGGCTGTATGTTTTTTCTGCGTCGTATCTTGGGAACGGAACAAAGCTTATCTCATCTTCATCCCGGTTTTCCTTTTCTTTGTATTCTATCCGCTTTTCTTCGTATCTCCATATACCGTCTTCAAAGAATAACGTGTTGCCGTCCGCCCACTCGCGATAGTTCGGAGCCCAGTTGTTCAACAGATCTCTCGGATAACGCAGACTTTTCTGCGTCGTGTCAAACTGTCTCAGAAACTCCATCGCCGCTTTCATCTTATCCGTGCCTGAATTGTCAATATACAATCCGTTGTCATTACCAAAAAGATGTATTCCGGTCGTCGCAAGCAGATTAGTCGGCACATTGTAACCGTCGATGCCGAATTTTATATTTCCACCGTACTTAACTATATCCTCTGTCAATTGCTTGCCGTCAGAGAACTTTTCACACATTTCAAGGAATTTGTTCCACGTCCATTCGTCTTTTTCGTAAAGCGCCCACGGATCTTCAAGCCCTGCGTTTTTAATAACACTGCTCCTGTACCATAAAACCGATGAGGGAGAAACATTATATATGGGGCAGTAATTTTTATCAAACATTCTTATATCGTTCTGAATTTTGCTGTATGGCGCAAGCTCAGATAATCCGAAATCAATAACACCGTCCACAGCGTCAAAATATTTGTCGCTCTTATCATTGGAGTTGAAATACATCATTGCGTACAGCTCAGCGGGGAATGCGTCCGGTGAATCATCAGCCTGTATAAGCTTAGCAAGGTCAGAATATCTGTCTGCATAAGAAGTGACGCGGATCTCGGCAAACGGCTTTTCATCGGGCGAACTGTCCGTATCATTGCCGCTATCCCATGAATTGCTTTCCTCATACCCCTGCGGAATATTTTCAGGCACACCGAAAAGCTCCTTATAATTTTTTGCTATACCGTTATCGTTCAGGCTGTACCACGACAGTATTTTCACCTTGGTATCGACGCTGATATCCTTTACGGCATTTACGACCGACTTTGTATCAGGTTCTGAATCGCCGCTGTTTTCTGTAGCGACAGATGAATTTTCTTTTATTTCCGTACTTTCTCCGGGTGCAGTGTTGTCGGTACAACCCGTCGCAAGCATAATTGCCGATAAAATAATTGCGGATAATTTCTTTGAATTTCTCATAAATAGCTCCTTTGGCGTAAAGCGGAATGTTTTTGATCAGATAATAAAATTTTGCATATAGATATTCAATTGTTCTCTGATATAATTCTATCACATATTTGCAATAACGCTCAATAGAAATATTGCACTAATTTAACCGTCATATTTTGGTTATAATATACAGAACGCCCTGCACCGCATAATGCAGTACAGGGCGTCAGTATATATTATGAGGAGAATTTTATATACAGCTTACTGTTCTATCGGAATATTGAATTCCTTTCTGATCGAATATATCAGATCGGCAACCCGCTTACTGTTTTCGTGCGGAGCAAAATATGCACCGCCGAAAGAATCACGGAATTCCGAATTGTCAACGATCAGGTAATCAGCGTCTGCAAGTAAGCCATCAGTGTAATAATCATACATCACAAACAGTTTTTCAAGCTCAGAAACGCTTTCACTTTCGGCAAACTCACAGGTAACAGTCGTATGTTTAGCCGAGCTTACTCGAATGTTTGAATAATTCAATAATACATATGTATCAAGATTTGTATCAGTATCATATATCGTATACATAGATAACGCATTTCTTGCGTAAGAACCGTCGTCATCATACTCGTTCTCTTTATTCTTGCGATAATTTTCCAGTTCTTTCTTTGCATCATCTATCAGTGCCTTTTTATAGGAAACCGAATTTGTTTCATCATTAAGTATTGCCAGTGTTTCGGAGCAGTCCTCTCTGATTTCAACGCTCACACTTTTACTGATATCGGAATTAGCTTTTATTTCAACTACTGCCGCAAGCTTTCCGGTATTTCTGCCTGATTTATAATCATTTTCTATGGCTGATATCAGTTTATCATTAAGATCATTATTAAGCAGTCTGCCGTAGGAATTACCGTTTCTTGTATAGAAATCTATTTTCTCTGCCATTGCACCGACACTTTTTATCTCCTCGGCGTATTCGTCCGTCTTTGAGAAAACATATCGCATATCATAAAGCGTCTTGGCGTATTCACCGTGCGTTTTCTGATTTACAGCAATTCCGAGAGAACGTGTTATCGTTCTGCCGTCTTTCATCTTGTACACCAATCTGACAGAATAGTTGTCATTTCCCGGCTCAACACCGTAATCACTGTAGCGATGTGCGCATCCGTTATTGACAATAAAAGAATGATATTTCGTTATTGCACGTATGTTATCGGTATTTTTGAAATTTATCGTGTAGTAATCCGAATTACCGTTATCACTGAATGCCTTTTTTGTTGACATTTCCACGCTCTTTATGCCGTCGGTTGAGGGAACATAACGCTCCAGTCCGAAAATATCGGTTTGTCTTATAACAGTGCAAATAAGCAATGTACCAAGTATCGCACCGACATATCTGAGCAGTGATTGCCATAATTTATTTATTTTTCTTCCATGGGTAATTTCGGCGAAGAAATAAACAATTGCGCTAATGGCAATACATATCATAAAAGTCATGTGTAATGTAGGATCAATCATCACAGGGCTTGTGCCTATAGCTATACAGATCAACGCACACACAATGCTCAGTGATATGATATGATACGGAAGCTCAAAGACAAAATGTGAACCCGTCTTTTCCGCTTTTCTTAAGCGTGTGACAACATACGCAAGCACAATAAGTACAGCAAATACCAATATCATTATAATTACGTTTCGCGTATTGAATGTACAGAATATATCTATATCATCGTTTCTGACCGCACTGTATACTCCTTTGCTTTCACTTATGGCAAAAACATTTTCACCAAATGAGTTGACGATAGACAGAATAAAAGCAAAAATCATACCCGCAGGGGAAGCAAACATTACCGCCGAAGAAAGTTCCTCGCTCGATGCCGCTTCGGTAACCATCATAATTGCTGTTCCGACAATAGTAGTTACTATCACCGATAATGCCGCCATCGCTATTATCGTGTATACGATATAGTCGGACATTTTTCCGGTGAACGAATTTATCAACACACAGAAAAGGTATGTAAAAACGAGTACGACAGTCATAGCAATAAATACATATATTATAATTTGGGGCAGCTCTCTGTAGAGAATATTATTTGTCCTTGAGAAGATCTGCTGCATTGCAATGTTGATTTCGCTTTCATAGTCCCCGCTTGAAAGGGTATTCAGATATGATGTTGTGAAACCTGCGTCTACACTGATTCCCGTTACTGCCATAATTACAGCACTGATCGCGCCTGATATTGCCATAGGAAGAACGCTTACAATGCCACCGGTCAGAAGATCGCTGAAAAACCTCTGAGTAGTTGTGAGCGGAAGACTGAGATACATATCCGCATCGCATTTTTTGAGATTATAACTGAACATTGAATTTACTGTCACAAAAGCGAGAATGAGCACCACAGCCGCCGAAGCAACAGCAATTACAAATCCCGCCGCCATAATCATATCAATATCGCCGAACATTTTTGTAGTATGCAATGTATCGAAATTTTGGTTTTCTATAGTCGCATTTACCATTTCTATACAGATCGACATACATACGCTGAACAGCGGTATGCACAGTACACTGAAAAGTGCCGATATGATCAACAGATTCTTGTTTCTGAATAATTTGTAGCATAAGTAGCTTATAAAAAAGTTCTTTTTAGTCGTCGAGCACGCCGCAGTCATATCCGAGTCCCTCCATTTCATATATAAATATTTCATTGAGCGTGAGCGGTATCACATCGCAGAATTTTGCGCCGTTTTCACGCATTATGCGGCAGGCCTCTTCGCTGTCTCCCCTTACAATAAAGCTCTGTACGCTTCCCAGGGTGTTCATTGAAATTATATTGATCTCAGGAAAATCATTTATTTTCATCTCGTTTTCAAACGATACCTGTATCTTGTGAAGATCTCCCTTGACGCTGTCAAGCTCACGATCGAATACGACCCTACCCTTATGAACAAGACCTACGCTGTCGCACAGCTCCTCAATCTCGGTCAGATTATGCGATGAAATAACAACCGTGCTGTTATTTTCTGCCATAGCGTCAAAAAGCATTTTTCTGACGTTTATCCTCATAGTCGGGTCAAGTCCGTCAAAAGCCTCGTCAAGCAGAAGTATATCGGTCGATGCCGCAAGTCCGCATATAACCGCCGCCTGACGTTTCATACCCTTTGAGAACGTTGACATACGCTTATCTTTCGGCAGATCAATAGCCTTCATAAGCTTTTCAAACTTTTCTGTTGAAAAAGTCGGATAGAATATCTCATACATTTTTTTCATATCATCGGGGGTCATATTCGCATATTGCTCAACATCATCGCTGACATAGAATATTCTCTGCTTCACGGCAACGTTATCATATACAGCGCTTTCGTCTATCGTTACCTCTCCGCTGTCCTGTCTGTATATTCCTGCAAGGATACGCAGCAGTGTTGATTTTCCCGCTCCGTTCGAGCCAAGCAATCCGTAAGCGCTTCCGCTCCCTATTTTAATCGTACAATCCTTGAGTGCATAGAAATCGCCGAATTGTTTTGTTACATTATCAACATTTATCATATTTCACCCTCCTTATTTATAACAGCGTCTATCACCGCCGTCATTATCTCTTTCGTAAGCCCGGATTTCACTGCGTCGCCTACAGCACGGCTGAATTCCTCCGTCGCCTTTTTCAATACAGCTGAAGAATATTGCGATCTTTCGGCAACATAACTGCCTTTGCCCGGAAGAGAATATATAAGCCCCCTCTGTTCAAGCTGTCTGTAGGTTTTCTGTACAGTATTCGGATTTATCGTAAGTTCTTTTGCGACTTCACGCACAGCAGGCAGTTTTTCGTTTTCAGCCATTTCCCCGCTGATTATCAGTTCAGCTATCCGTGCCTCAAGCTGCTCTGACAAAGGCAATCCGCCCTGTAGTCGTAATGAAAACATATCACACCGCCTTTCGTAATAACTGTACTATTCTCCTTAGTACAGTTATATGATAACACGAACCTGATGGTTTGTCAATAGGCAGAAACAAAAAATTCAATATTCCAAAGAGAAAAAGCACCGTAGCGACCACCGCATAAAAACAAAGAACTCCGGTTGTTACACCGGAGTCCTTTGCTTTGGGGAAATATATATGAAAATCGAAGATAGCAATTTAATCTGTCAGCTTGTTTGCTTTTCTGTTTCCTCGCTGACTGTGGTTATATAATAAAGCTTGTTCGTGAAATTAAAAGAATAGTTTTGTGTAAATTAGATGAAAAGTGAACTCGCTTTTTGTCAAACTTTCACAATTCTACATTATTACACCGCCGCCGAGTACAATATCGCCGTCATAGAACACAACGTGCTGTCCCGGAGTTACCGCTCTTATCTTTTCATCAAACACGACCCTGACCGTATTTCTGTCCTGCGGATATACGGTACACGGCTGTTCTGTCTGTCTGTAACGTGTCTTTGCCTTGCATTTAAACTCGCTTTCGGGATATTCAAACGCTATCCAGTTAAGATTGTCTGCATACAGCGTATCGGTAAAAAGAAGCTCGTTACTGCCGAGCGTTACGGTATTATTATCGGCATTTTTTCCGATAACATACATCGGTTTACCAAATCCTGTGCCTATTCCTCTCCTCTGTCCTATCGTGTAAAATATAACGCCCTTGTGCCTGCCTATAACGTTGCCGTTTTCATCAAGAAAATCGCCGTCGGGGTAGGTGTTGCCTGTATAACGCTCGATAAAGCCGGCATAATCGCCGTCCGGCACAAAGCATATATCCTGACTGTCGGGCTTGTTGCTGTTGATAAGTCCGCTGTCAGCCGCAATATGCCTTATCTCGTCCTTTGTCATTTCACCGAGAGGGAAAACGCTTGCGGCAAGCTGTTGCTGGCTCAAGCGGTACAGCACATACGACTGATCCTTTGCGTTGCTCGTGCCGTCTGCATTGATGGCTTTCTTCAAAAGCCATCTGCCGCTTTTTTCATCGTAACAACTGCGTACATAATGACCTGTGGCAATGTGGTTTATACCGCGGTTTTTTACTGCATCGAGCAGTGCGCCGAACTTTATGGTTTCGTTGCACTCTACGCAGGGGTTAGGCGTTCTGCCCGAAAGATAGCTCTGCACGAAACTTTTCTGTACCGTATCGGAAAACAAATCCCTCATATCAAGCAGATAATGAGGTACGCCGAATTTTGCCGCTATCGCTTTTGCGTCCTCGATGTCGCTTGCCGAACCGCAAAGTCCGCTGTCGTCCGCTCCTCTGCTGTCGTGCAGTTTCAGCGTATAACCGCTGACATCATATTTATCCTTCAACAGCACCAGAGCCACCGAGCTGTCCACTCCGCCGCTCATCGCTATCGCTAATTTTTCTGCCATAATGTTATGTCCTCTGATATTATAATTTACCGCCGCTGTGTTTTCACGGCGGCGGTGCTGATGCAATAATTTAATTTTCTTCACTGCCTGCAAGCTGTGATGGATGCTTTTTGAAGAAGTCAACTCTCGGCTCAAGGAACTTAAGCTGATGCTCGCTTTCGCCCTTGCAGAAGTAGTCCATTCCTTCAAACACATGATCCCAACTCCAGAAGTCCTCGCCGAATCCGAGATACTCTCTGAGCATCTCCGTACCCTCGGGAGCGAGGGGGTGCAGAAGGAGTGCGGCTGTTCTTATATAGTGGAACACGTTGATAAGCGTCTTTTTACGAAGCTCGTTATCATCTGCCGCATCAGCCTCACGACTGAGCTTTGACCATACCTTGCTCGACTTTCTTACAAGCGAATCAAGCACATAAGTCACCTGGTGGAACTCAAACTTATACATATAACGCTCATATTCAAGAATAGCCTTTTCGCACTCTGCGACAACGTCCGCATCGGGTGTGCCTACGGGCATCTTGCCGTCAAAATACTTCTGAGCGTAATAGAAGCAGGAACGTATAGCTCTGTTGAACACGTTTGAAAGCAGGAAGCCTTCCTTTACAACAGGGTCGTTGTCCTCAGGCTTTGCATCGGGGTTATAGGGCTTGGGCTGGAAGCTGACGCTCCTTGTGCCGAGTCCGAGTCCGAGCCAGTGCATACGGAGCTGTTCGGCTGTATAGTAGTTCAGCAGATCCGCCGCCATAGGAGGCTTTATTGAGCCGCTGCTGCTTGCTTTCTTGTCAAGGAACAGAATGTGGTTGTTTGCAACGAGGATAGGAAGCTGCATTTCGCCGTCCTCGGGGTCGGAGGTTATCTCGCCCTTTTTCAGCGCCATGAACATTGCCATTTCCGCAACACCGTAGAAGTAGATGTTATCCGAGCCGATAAACTGATATACCTGTGAATCCTTTGAACACCAGTAATCCTTATAATGCTCCATATCAATACCCTTGCTCTTGAGATAAGCGCAGGTAAATGAGATAGGCGCCCAGAGCGACTCGGGCCATACCCATACGGTAAGTCCCTTTTCATCCTCAAGGTCGGGAGCCTTTACGCCCCACTCGATATTACCTGTAAGTCTGAACGGAACAAGCGTCTTGCCTGTTCTGAAACGCAGACCGTGATGTGCCATGATCTCCGTTGCCGCATCACGCTCGTCAAGCGTGTCGAAGCATATCGTGAACGAAGGCTTTTTCGGGTCGTCCGTCAGCGTATGATGTGCAAGCAGATCCTTTATCTTTTCATAATCATCACGCAGTTCTTTCTTGATATGAACAACGGGCGGTTCAAGGAACTCGCCGATAGTCTTTGAAACAAGAGAACGGACATTCGGCATCTTCTTTATTCTGTCAACGTATTCGCCGAGCAGCTTTGTGTACTCGGTAAGACGGAAGTACCAGTTCACAACGTCACGCATTACCGGTGTTTCGCCTGTAAGCGTGCTTTTGGGGTCGATAAGGCTTGACGGCATATACTGATGTCCGAGGTCGCACTCGTCCGCATAGCCCTTTTCCGACTGACAGCCGAGAACGGGGCATTTGCCTATTACCTGTCTGCCGTTTAAGAACACGCCTGCCTTTTCGTCATAGAACTGCGAGGTGGTAATTTTTTCAAGCTGGCCGTTTTCGTACAGCCTTCTGATAAATTTGTCGGATACTACGTTGTGTATCTTTGCAGGCTCATCCAGTGCGGACGCACCGAACAGGTCGAGGCTTATATCGTAATCTCTGAGCGTTTTTTCCTGGCTCTCGTGATTTTTCCTTACAAAATCCTCAATAGTACCGTCAAACTCTCCGCTTTCCTTCAGCTTTCTGTAGCTTTCTGCAATAGGCGAGCCGTAGCAGTCTGTACCCGATACAAAAATTACATTATCCTTACCGATACGGTCACGCAGGAATCTTGCGTAGGTATCCGCAAATACGAACACACCGCCGACATGACCGAAATGAAGCTGTTTATTACCGTAAGGCATACCACCTGTGATTACCGCTCTTTTCGGAAAGGACGGTCTGTTATCCTTTGACGGCTTGTTGCTTTTATAATTATTGTTGTTTTTGTTACCGTTTTCCAATTTCAACACTCCTCAATGAAGTTTATACAATTTTATAGAATTTATTGTATCACATATCAGCGGAAAATGCAATAAATTTGTGTGATTTTAGGCGTACCGCCGAAATTCGTTGTGCAACGAAAGACAAGTACAGGCAGGTGCGGCTCAAAACCGAAAAAACCGTGTCGGATATGCTCATTTTTCAGCGAATCTTCTTGATTTTTGCATACAAATGTGGTATACTGAATTCATATTATATCCCCGATAAAACATTGTGTGATACGTTTTGATTTGAGGAAACTTTCAGTATTTTTTAATTCATAGGAGGAGGACGTATCTGTGGAAAATAAAAGCGGCAGAAAAAATGTTGCCTTCTGTATCGGAGATCTTGAAGGCGGAAAAATGCTTTTACAAGGCTTTTGTAAAGTACTCGGCGATAATCTTATAAATGTACATATCTTCAACTGCTGTACCTGCTTCTACGATGGAGCGCCGCATAATATAGGTCAGACCAACATCTCCACTCTGCCTAACTATGATATTATTGATATGCTTGTCATTGCTCCTTTTTATCTGAGCAGCAGCGAAGAAGTGATACGGCATACTATCGAACGTGCGGTAGAAAAGAACGTACCCGTGCTGACAATCGGAAAACAGTATGATTACCCCAACTGCTACTGCATAATGCCCGACTACCGTCGCCAGATAGAGATGATAACAAATCATCTTATAGAAAGACACGGCATAAGAAAGCTGAATTTTCTGGGAGGATTAAAGAACCACTTTACCAGTGACGAACGTCTTGCGGGCTTCCTTGACGCACTCAAAAGCCACAACATACCTATAGAGCCGTCAAGAATATATTACGGCAATCTGTGGAGCGCCCCTGCAATTCAGCAGGTGGAAAAGATGAACGAGGACGGAAATCTTGACTGCGGAGCAATTGTCTGTGCAAATGATACAATGGCGTCGGCTGTTATGATAAAGTTGTCTGAGCTGGGCTTTGATATGCCGGGCGAAATTGCCGTCACCGGAATGGACGGTACAGACGAGGCCAACGGATATATCACGACCGCAAAGATACTCGCCGACAAAGCCGGCGAGTAGGCCGCCAATATCGTGGCTGATCTTCTTCTCAGAGGCAAGAAGCCTGCAAAGCTCGGCATAACTCCGCCCAACATAATTTACGGTATATCCTGCCGCTGTACGAATATGCAGAACGCCCTTGATCTCCTGCCGAAGCAAAGGCACGATCTGTTTGAAGAACTATATGACACAAGGCGTTTTTCGATAAGAACTGCGGCTATTGCACAGGAGCTTGCAAACTGCTCTACATTTGACGATGCAAGCAGGAATATTTCGGCGACACTTTCGAGAATATGGTGCAACAATTCCTGGATATGTATCTGCAAAGACTTTATGGAAAGCTCGCTTGTAAACGATTCAATCGACGATATCGAAGACAACTGTCCCGTACACAGACACGGCTACTGCGATACTATGAAGTGCATAGCAAGATACGTAGATAAAAAGCCGCAGAGCGAAACCGAATTTCCCACTTCTGAAATGCTCCCCGACTTCTATGAAATGTCCGACAAAAGCAAGTTCATTTTGTACACGCCTATTCACATAAGGGATAATACGCTGGGATACCTTGCGTTCAATTTCTATCCGTGGAGCAGCATGAACTATTTGCTGAACTATCTCACTATGGCAATGTCACAGCTTTTAGAATCGGTACGCAGGCAGAACGAGCTGTACGCATACGCAAAGAAGATCGATATGCTCTATATCACCGATCCGCTCACCTCGCTGTACAACCGCAGAGGCTTTTTCAGAATATACAACGATTATGCCGAGGACGGAGTTAAGGATGACTGTATGGTCATTTCGGTAGATCTTGACAATCTGAAGCTGATAAACGACAACTTCGGACACAACGAGGGTGACAACGCTATTCTCACTATGGCAAACGCACTTAAGTCCGCCGCAGACGAGAACGATATATGCGCACGCTTCGGCGGCGATGAATATGTCGTATTCGGCAAGGGAAAGGGCGAATACGAGATGAATGCGTATATCGACAAGGTCAACGAATATCTTTCGGAATACAACCTGACAAGCGAAAAGCCGTACAATGTACACGGCAGCTTCGGCGGATGTATTTTGCCGAAAGGTTCAAAGCTCCATATAGACTATTATATAAATAAAGCCGACTCGAAGATGTACGTTGAAAAGGAATCGCATAAAAGAACAAGATTGCTGCATGACTACAGCAAGGATAAACCCCAGACCGACGAGTAACATAAAACAGCAAGACCGCCTTTCCGGCGGTCTTTTTATGTAAAACGCATATAATCGAGCGTTTATGCGACAAAATACTATCAAATTATGTCGATTGACTTTTTTATGCAACGGTTGTATAATAAGATAAATGTGGCTTACAGCAAAAGTATGATATGGCATTTTGAAATTAAGGAGCTGAACTTTTGAACAAGACCGAAATACTTCTGTCGTGTATGTTTCTGAACGACAGCGAAGAAATGATAAAGCGTTCTCATATCACCTCAGACACGATTATAATAAATCAGTGCGATGAGGACGGATATAAGGAGGAACATATCGGCGATGCTTTTGTCCGTACCTTTTCGGTAAAGGAAAGAGGGCTGACTAAAAGCCGTAACCTCGCCATATCAAAATCCGTTGCCGATGTGTGCATTATCTGTGATGATGACGAGGTGTTCTCGCAAGGGTACGAAGAAGCGGTACAGAAGGCTTACAGCAGTCTTCCGCAAGCGGATATTATCATATTCGATATGGCAGAAAGACCTCATAAATGGGGTGACAGCATAAAAAAACTCGGCTACAGGGATATTATGAGCGTAAGCTCGTGGCAGATAACGTTCAGACGTGAAAAACTCCTCGCCAAAGGCATTCGGTTTGATGAAAACATGGGTGCAGGCTCAGGCAACGGTGCGGAGGAGGAATTCAGATTTCTGACGCAGTGCCGTAAGGCAGGACTGAAAATATATCACTACCCCTATGAGCTTGCAACGGTAGCTCAGACGCAATCAACTTGGTTCAAGGGCTTCGACAGGGAATTCTTTGTAAACCGAGGAAATACGACAAGATATATAATGGGGCTTCCTTTGTCCGTTCTCTATGCCGCATATTACGCTTTTGCCAAAAGAAAACAGCTGACGGACATAAGTATGTTCAAGGCATTTTCATATACGCTCGCAGGAATAAATGAAAACAGACTTAATAAACTGAAAAAAGGTAACAATTAATGGAAAAGATACTGAGTATAATTATTCCGTCTTACAACAGCAAGCCGTTTCTGGCAAAATGCCTTGATTCGCTCCTGTGCGAATGTACGGACAGGCTTGATATAATAGTTGTAAATGACGGATCTACAGACGGATGCGAAAAAATCGCAGAAGAATATATTGAAAAATATCCCGCCTCGATAAGCCTTATAAACAAGGAAAACGGCGGTCACGGCTCCGGTATAAATGTCGGCAGTGAAAAGGCTGTCGGCAAATATCTGAAAGTGCTGGACGCAGACGACTGGTTTCTTACCGAGAATATTCCGCAGTTTATAAAGGCACTTGAAAATACAGACGCAGATGTTGTGCTGACGCCACATCATACGATAAACATTTCAAACGGCGAAGTAAAAAGCTGGCGTTGTTTTCCGCCGCAGTTTGACAGAATATACACAATGGACGAGGTAATGTCGCAGTGGAAAAACTTCGACCGCAGCCTTACGTTCCATGGTATAACCTACCGCACAGATTTTTATAAAACAGAAGGAATAAAACTCAGCGAAAAGGTTTTCTATGAAGACCACGAATATGCAACATTCCCTTGCAGCAAGGCAAAAAGCATACTGCCGCTCGATCTTTTCATATATGAATACCGCATAGGCGATGTGACGCAAAGCGTTTCTGCCGAAAATCAGCTTAAGCGTATAGGTCATACCGAAACCGTGCTTAAGCGTATGACCGCAGAGGGCAAGAACTTTACGGGTGCGGCGGCGCTTTATTGCGCAAAGAAAACGCATCTTCTGCTGCTGAGTTTTCTGGTTACTTCACTGCTTTGCGACAAAGACAGAAAAGCAGGCAGGAAAAGAGCAGACGAAATGATGGACTTTATGGATAAAGAATATCATATTGTCTATGAAATGAGCAGAAAGCACTGCAAGATACTAAAAACACTCAACCGACTGCATATAGGGCTTAACGGATACAACAGAATCCTTAATTCAAAGCTCTACAACAAAGTAAGACACAACAAGAGTTTTGAATGACGGAGGTAAAAATGACACTTGTTCGCAAGGATAAAACAGGCGGATTTCTTGAGGTAAGACATTACAAGGATCTGCTCATCCAGCTCGTTTCACGAGATCTGAAGCTGAAATACAGACGCAGTGTACTGGGATACGTCTGGAGCGTACTGAATCCGTTGCTTATAATGCTCGTAATGTACGTTGTATTCTCGAAACTGTTCGACAGAAACATACCCAACTTTCCTGTTTATCTGCTTGTCGGCAGAACTATGTACGATTTCGTCGTCGGCGCAACAAACAAGGCGATGGACGGTATAACCTCGAACGCCGCTCTGCTGAAAAAGACATATGTTTCAAAATATATGTTCCCGCTTGCAAAGGTCACAAGCTGTATGGTCGATTATGTCCTGTCGCTCGGTGCACTGCTGATAGTCCTTATCTTCACAGGCTCGCCTTTCTACTGGACGATGCTTTTATTCCCTCTTATAACGCTCGAAGCGTATATATTCGCTTGCGGAATGGGATTCTTCCTCGCTCAGATGCACGTTTTCTTCCGTGACACAAGATATATATACAACGCGTTTACGACGGCGTGGATGTATGCATCGGCTATATTCTATCCGGTTGACATTCTTCCGAACTGGCTGAAGTTCATAGTCGAGAATCTCAATCCGCTTTATATCTACATCAAGCAGTTCAGAGATATCGCTTATACAGGCTGCATCTCTGATATGAAAACAATTATCCTCGGTGTTGCATATGCCGCACTCTTCTTTGTACTTGGTACTGTTATCTTCAGAGATAAGCAGGACAAGTTTATTCTGTATATCTGACGGAGGTATCGGTTTGGAAGATTATATCATAGACGTTAACAACGTAACAGTCCGCTTCAATAAGGCGAACATGAAAGTTGACAATATAAAAGAATATGTAGTGAGATTACTCCGCCGTGAACTGATGTTTCAGGAATTCATTGCACTGAAGGATATCAACCTTCAGGTAAAAAAAGGCGAGGCGTGGGGGCTTGTCGGCACAAACGGTGCAGGAAAATCCACACTTCTTAAAGTAATCAGCCGTATTCTCAAGCCCTACAAGGGAACTGTAGATGTAAAGGGTTCTGTTGCCGCACTTATTGAACTTGGCGCAGGTATTGATCCAAATATGACCGCAAGGGAGAATATTTTCCTCAACGGAACGCTTCTCGGCTACAAAAAGGATTTTATACAGGAAAAGTTCGATGAAATAGTTGAGTTCTCCGAGCTTCAGGACTTCCTTGATTCGCCCGTAAAGAATTTCTCATCGGGTATGAAAGCAAGGCTCGGTTTCTCGATAGCGACATCGGTACAGCCCGATATACTTATCGCAGACGAAATTCTCTCGGTAGGCGATGTCCGCTTCAAGAAGAAGTGTTCTGAACGTATGCAGAATATGCTTAAGAACGGCACTACACTGCTGTATGTTTCGCATAATATGAAATCGATTGAAAAGCTCTGTGACAAGGCACTGTGGCTTGATCACGGCATACCTGTAATGCAGGGAACGGCAAAGGAAGTATGCGCCGCATACAATAAGGAAATGGGCGTGTGATCGGATTATTACAGCTGTCTTTATGGCAGCTGTTTTCTTATGCAAATGTTTATTCATTATATCGAAGCGTATAATAAACAGATAAAACAAATACACATCGTTGCCGTTATTATTGTGCATTACGACTAATGTCAAAACGGCTCTGATTATTGACAAAATGCGGTTTTCATTGTATAATAATATGAGTTTGATTTACACAATAAACAGTTTTTTATTGACAAAAATTTATCTTTATTTTACATCAACTGTACAAAAAAATTATAAATTCATTTTTGCCGTTTTAATGGCTAATAATTATCACGGTGGTGAAAACTTGGAAGAACAGCTTTCAGAAAAAGAGCTTGCCGACCTTAAAGCAAAGGAACTTGACATACTCGTAAAATTCGACGGGATGTGCAAGGAAAACAATTTACGCTATTTTATTACAGCGGGAACGCTTCTCGGTGCGGTAAGACACAAAGGATTTATCCCGTGGGACGATGATATTGATGTTGTAATGCTCAGAAAGGATTTCAACAGGTTGAACCGTGTCTGCAGGAAGGCATTGCCCAAGGGTCTTTTTCTGCAGGACAAGAAGAACGACAAGGGTTACCCGTTCCACTTTGACAAGATAAGGCTTGACAATACAGAGGTTGTCGATCCGTTCCTCAAGGGCGTCAATATTCACAAGGGCATATATATTGATGTATTTCCTGTGGACAAGTGTCCAACGAACGACAAGCTTGCACAGTTTATGTTCAAATGGGTAAGCACAACTTCTTATGCGCTTATAGCAAAGCAGGACAAGGATTTCGACTTTGACTATACAAAAAAATCGGCGCGTATGCTTTATCACTTTATGATAAAGATGCCGAGAGGTTTTGTTATTGCGATGCGTGACTTTGTTGTCGGTATCTTCAATATATTCTGTTCGGGCAAAAAGCTGTGTACCGTAAGCGGTGCGCACGGCTTTCCGAGAGAAACATATAAAAGCGAATGGTTTGAGGAGAAGATAATGCTCCCGTTTGAGAGCGGCGAATATCCCGCACCCAAAGGATATGACGGACTTCTTACCAATATGTACGGCGATTATATGAAGCCGCCGGAAGATGATGAAAAAAGCGGTCACTTCACAAGCGTTGAAAGTGACATATAAGTATCAGAATAAGGATTTATATGAAAGGACAAAAATAATGAAAAGAGTAATTACCTACGGAACATTTGACCTGCTCCACTACGGACACATCGAACTGCTCAAAAGAGCAAAGGCACTCGGCGATTATCTTATAGTAGTGCTTTCAACAGATGAATTCAACTGGAACGAAAAGCAGAAGAAGTGCTATTTCAGCTACGAAATAAGAAAGCAGCTTCTTGAAGCTATCCGATACGTTGATCTTGTTATCCCCGAAACCTGCTGGGATCAGAAGATAAGCGACGTAAAGGAATACCACGTTGACACATTCGTAATGGGCGACGACTGGAAAGGTAAGTTTGATTTTCTCAAGGAATACTGCGAAGTAGTTTATCTGCCCAGAACACCCGAAATTTCAACTACGCAGATAAAGCAAGAGCTAGGCAAAAAATGAATAATATGGAATCAAATCAATTCACAGTTGATGATACAACGAAATGCAAAGGTATCGCTATAATGTTGATGCTTTTTCATCATATGTTTTTTGCAAAAAGAGAGCTTTTCACCAAAATAAAAGAAAAGTTCAGTTCATTTTCTTTTATCATTAAAACATCTATATTTGTTTTCGGCTGTGAACTGATGTTCGTCTTATTCCAGCTAAGGAAAAGTAATATTCAAAATGACTTCATAGCAGTATGGGATGCAATTATCCCACTTGCTATTATTCTTTTGGCGTTCTTGTATATAAACAGAATACCTGTTATTTCACATATTCTGAATTTTTTAGGTAAGTATTCTATGCTGATGTTTCTTACACACACCTTCTTGCGTGTAAGATGGTATGAGCCTTTTGCTTATCCGACAGAATACGCTATGATCGATTATGTCTTTTTTCTTATAGCGTCTTTGATTTTGGCAATAATTATTGATTATTGCCTGAAAATCTGTCGCTTTTATAAATTGAAAGACCGTATTTTACTTATTATACTTACTGTTAAAAAACCTAAACAGGTAGTGGAGGAGAATTGAAATGAAAAATCCATTTTCATATGCTAATAAGATAAGGAAAAAATTCAAGGATCCTTACTGGGTAGCAAAAAACAAGTATATAACCTATTATGAGCAGTTACCGATAGACGAGAAAATAATACTGCTTGAATCGCAGACCGCTACAAAGATCAGCGGTAACCTTTTCTATATTCTGAAATATCTTCTGACCGATGAAAAATACGCCGGATATACGGTTTACCTTTCATCATGGGGAAGATATGTAAAAAGCATTAAGGCTATTCTTGAACACTACGGATTTGAAAATGTAAACATTATTGTTTATGCTTCCGATGATTATATGCGTCTGCTTGCAAGCGCAAAATATCTGATAAACGACGCTACCTTCCCTAACTACTGGATAAAGAAAGAGGGACAGGTATATATAAACACATGGCACGGCACACCTCTAAAAGCTATGGGTCGTAAGGTGCATAACGATGTATTCTTCGGAAATGTTCAGAAAAACCTTGTCAATGCAGACTATCTGCTTTATCCCAACATCTTTACAAAAGACGTAATGATAAGGGACTATATGCTTGAGAATATTTCTTCAAATTCCTACATTCTCGGCGGTTATCCCAGAAATACCGTTTTCTTTGACAGAGAAGCCGAAAACGCAATAAGAGAAGAACTTGAACTCAAGGATAAAAAGATATATGCATATATGCCTACATGGAGAGGTACAGTTGACAAGGTCGGCGTATCCAAAAACGACGCATATCTTATGTATTACCTTTACGAGCTTGACAAAAGACTTACCGATGATGAGATATTCTATATCAACATCCACCCTATGGCAATGCACGCCAAGAACACGGCGGAAGTCAGCAAACTAAGGCATATAAAGAACTTCCCCGCCAAATACGAAACATATGACTTTTTAAATATCGCAGACGTTCTTGTTACCGACTATTCAAGCGTATTCTTTGATTACGCCTGCACACGCAAAAAGGTTGTTCTTTTCCCTTATGATAAAGACGAATATCTCTGTGACAGAGGTATGTACATGGATATGGACGACCTGCCCTTCCCTCAGGTATTCGATATTGACAGCCTTGTAAACGAGTTGAGGAGCGAAAAGAACTATGACGATACAGAGTTTGTAAAGACCTTCTGCACATGGGACAACATTGACGCAACCGCACAGCTTTGCGACAGAACTATCCTCGGTATCGATACGGGACTTACTGTAGCGCCCGTGCCGAACAATGGTAAGGAAAATGTTCTGATATATGCCGGCAACCTTGACAAGAACGGTATCACAACATCACTCAGATCTCTTATGAACAATATCGACCTTGACAAGCGTAACTACTATGTTTCATTCTGTCAGGGAAAAGCAAAAAGACACGGCGAACAGCTTGCTACATTCAGCGATAAGGTAAGCTTCTTCGCTGTAGCGGAATATTTCAATCTGACAGCCGCAAACAAGACAGTAAACAAGCTGTATAAGGAACACATGATCTCAACAAAACAGTATATAAAATCACTTGGCAAGCGTATAGAACAGAATTTCCTGCGTTCTTACGGCAATGCTAAATTTGACGCTGCTGTCCAGTTCTGCGGTTATGAAGATGAAATTATTCTTCTTTACAGCCAGTTCAAAGGTAAAAATATAATATGGGTGCATAATGATATGCTGGCCGAAATCAAGACAAGAAGCAATCAGAGAAAAGACCTTCTTGAATATGCTTATCACAACTACGATAAGGTTGTAGCCGTAACCGACGATATAGTTGCACCTACTCAGGAACTTGCAGGGGCAGGCAAGAAGATAGACATTGTAAAAAACACTATCGACTACAAGACAATCTGCGAAAAAGGCGAACAGCCTATAGCCCTTGACCCAACTACAAAATGTTCTGTAGAACCCGAAAAGTTCTATGAGATAATGCAGTTGGACGCAAAGAAATTTATAAATGTCGGTCGTTATTCACCGGAAAAGGGTCACGACAGACTTATTGACGCTTTCTATAAGCTCTGGCAGAAGGATAACAGCATATATCTTATAATTATGGGCGGCAACTCAAGAGCAAAGAAGTACGAAGCACTTATCGCAAAAGTAAACGAAATGGGTCTTTCCGAAAATGTAATTCTTCTGCTTGCGGTAAGCAACCCTTATCCTATAATCAAGGCTTGCGACGGATTTGTATTAAGCTCGTTATATGAGGGCTTCGGACTTGTTCTTGCCGAAGCGGACATTCTCGGTCTGCCGATTGTTTCAACAGATATTACAGGACCCAGAACATTCATGAACAAGTACGGCGGAACACTGGTAGAAAATTCTGAGGACGGCGTTTACAAAGGACTTGAGATGCTTTATAACAACGAAATCAAGCCGATAAACGTTGACTATGAAGCATACAATCAGGAATGTGTTGCAGAGTTTGAAAAGCTGTTTGAATAATTTAATAATTTACCGATAATAAAACGGGGAGCATTTCACTTGGAAACGCTCCCCGTTTTTCTTATTCATTCACCTCGAACTTATACCCTACACCCCATATAAGCCTTATGCTCCATTTTGAAGATAAACCGTCAAGTTTGGATTTCAGCAGACTGACCGATTCTTCGACCAGTGCGTCACTACCCTTTGCGTCAGGACCGAATACTTCATAAGCAAGCTGTTCCTTGCTGAACACACGGTTCGGATTTGCTATAAACGAGCGGAGTATCTCAAGCTCGTTGAGCCCGATCTGATATTCCTTGTCACCTACTCTGACGCAGTTATGTTCATTGTCAATGACGAGTGTACCATACTCTCCGGTCTTCTTTTTATTGTACTTTTCAAATATCTTTGACAGTTGTGCTATGTCAAGAGGAAGCGACAGAGCGTGCTCGCCGCCGTCATTCTTCAGCGTATAGATATCAGCCATCAGCGATGTATGGCGGCATTCCTGCTCTGCATCAAGATAGCAACCGCCAAGTATTATAATATCAGGGTGCGCAACAAGACATTCACGCACAACGTGCTGAGTATCCTCGCTTATATCGCATATCGTTTTTACCGTAAAGCCCTCTTTTTCGGCATAGTTCTCAATAAAATCACATATATGCTCGTTGTCGCAGGCTATTATAATCTTCTTTGACATTTCAGTGCCTCCGTAAAGTACACAATATTAAATATTAAAGCGATAAATCCTTATCACCCTGTTTCTATTTATATTATACAGCCCCACACGCCTTTTTTCAACACCTTTTTCAAAAAATCCGTCAATTTTATGTGTAAATCTGCATAAATAATTATCAATTATCCGAACGACTTTTATATTAATGTAACAAAATTATCACTTTTCACATTTTACCCCTTGATTTTTATGCGTAAAGTGATTACAATAATAATCAGCGGTTAGCACTCATAACGCAAGAGTGCTAACAACTTGAAAATCAAAAGCACCGTCACAGTTAAAAAGTGACAGCAAATATAACAAGGAGGTCATTCAAAATGACGATCAAACCGTTATCGGACAGAGTAGTTATCAAGATGCTCGAAGCAGAAGAAACAACAAAGGGCGGTATAATTCTTACAAGCGCCGCACAGGAAAAGCCCCAGGTAGCAGAAGTAGTAGCAGTAGGTCCCGGAAAGACAGTTGACGGAAAGCTCGTTCCCGTACAGCTTAAAGTCGGCGACAAGGTTCTTATGAGCAAATACTCAGGAACAGAAGTCAAGGTTGACGGCGAAGAATACACAATACTCCGTGAGGAAGACATCCTCGCAGTTGTAGAATAATTGAAAGTGAGGAACATTCACAATGGCTAAACAGATTATATACGGTGAAGAAGCCCGCAAGGCTTTACAGGCAGGTATCGACCAGCTCGCAAACACAGTAAAGATTACACTCGGCCCTAAGGGCAGAAACGTAGTGCTTGACAAGAAGTTCGGCGCTCCGCTGATTACAAACGACGGTGTTACTATCGCTAAGGAGATTGAGCTTGAAGATCCCTTTGAGAACATGGGCGCACAGCTCGTTAAGGAAGTTTCCACAAAGACAAACGACGCCGCAGGCGACGGTACAACAACAGCTACTCTGCTCGCTCAGGCTCTTATCAGAGAGGGTATGAAGAACATTGCCGCAGGCGCTAACCCTATGGATGTTAAGCGTGGTATCTCAAAGGCAGTTGACTCGGCAGTAGCAGAGATAAAGAAGAATTCAAAGGCTATCGAAAACAGCGATGGCATTGCCCGTGTAGCTACTGTTTCATCTGGTGACGAAACAGTAGGTAAGCTGATTGCAGAGGCTATGGAAAAGGTTACAACAGACGGTGTTGTTACTCTTGAAGAAGGCAAGACAGCAGAAACATACAGCGAAGTCGTTGAAGGTATGCAGTTCGACAGAGGCTACATTTCACCTTACTTCGCAACAGATACAGATAAGATGACAGCTAACCTTGACGACGCTTACATCCTTATCACAGACAAGAAGATAAGCAACATTCAGGACGTTCTGCCCTTACTCGAACAGGTCGTACAGGCAGGAAAGAAGCTGCTTATCATTGCTGAGGACATCGAGGGCGAGGCTCTTACAACACTTATCCTCAACAAGCTGCGTGGTACATTCGTATGCGTAGGTGTAAAGGCTCCCGGATTCGGCGACAGACGTAAGGAAATGTTACAGGATATCGCAATTCTTACAGGCGGTACTGTTATCACTTCTGAACTCGGTCTTGAACTTAAGGATACAACTATCGACCAGCTTGGCCGTGCTAAGAGCGTAACAGTTTCGAAGGAAAACACAACGATTGTAAACGGCGCAGGTTCAACAGAGCAGATTCAGGCAAGAATCGCTCAGATAAGAGCCGCTATCGAAAACACAACAAGCGAATTTGACAAGGAAAAGCTCCAGGAAAGACTTGCAAAGCTTGCAGGCGGTGTTGCTGTTATCAAGGTCGGTGCCGCAACAGAAATCGAAATGAAGGAAAAGAAGCTCCGTATCGAAGACGCTCTTGCAGCCGCTAAGGCAGGCGCAGAGGAAGGTATCGTAGCAGGCGGCGGTACAGCGCTTATCAACGCTATGCCCGCTGTAGAAGCTCTTATCGCAACCCTTGAGGGTGACGAAAAGACAGGTGCTAAGATAGTTCTCCGTGCTCTTGAAGAGCCTGTTCGTCAGATTGCCGCTAACGCAGGTCTTGAAGGCTCTGTTATTATCGACACTATCCGCCGTGAAGGCAAGGTTGGCTACGGCTTTGACGCTCAGAACGAAGTATACGGTGATATGATTGCCGCAGGTATCGTAGATCCCGCAAAGGTAACACGTTCAGCTTTACAGAACGCCGCTTCAGTTGCTGCTATGGTTCTTACAACAGAGAGCCTTGTTGCCGACAAGAAGGAAGAAAATCCTGCTCCCGCAATGCCCGCAGGCGGCATGGGCGGTATGGGCGGAATGTATTAATTCCGAGCACAACAGAATAAGATCAGCCCGGTACGGAAAAATCCGTACCGGGCTTTCTGTTTGTTTATAGCTTATAATAGTTATACGCAGTTATTTGCCGCCTTTACCGAATGCCTTGCTCCAGTCAATGTTACGGGCGATTCTGTAACCGCTGTCGGTTTTAGTAAGGTCGACGGAGAAAACCATATAACAGCTTGTACCGGGTGTCTGAGAATTAAGCACCATATAAGCCAATTTTACGTTATCACCGTCTTTATAGGCTTTGGCACAATCATAAAGGCATTCACGCTGTGATAAACTTTCTAAAGTCGGACCGTGCAATCCCGTGCCATTGCACCTGCCGATTGAAATTCCTTTCACGCAGAATTTACCGTCCTGATATGTGAATGTGTCAAAGTCCTTTTCAAACTGTTCAAATGTCGTAATATCGGAATATACCGACTTTTCCGATTCATAAAATTCCTTCATAGACGTAAACGCAGTCGGCTGTGCCGAACTTTCAAACCACTTATCGTAATCGTCTTTTGGGACAGCGGTTATATCCGGCATATCCTTTATCTTGTTACCTGCATTGTAAAGCTCGGTTTCAAGCTTACCACACTTTTCAAGAATATCGGCAACCTCTTTTTGCACCTGCTCATCGTCAATGATTTTATCACCGAGCGCCTCACTGAACATTTTGTCAATTGTGGTTTTGCCGGGCGTCTTATATTCACTGCCGTAGTCGTAGATAAATGACGCTATATCACGTTTGCTTTCCTCTGCAGAACTGTCCACCACGCCTATTGCAGTAAATTTTTCGTCTTCATAAGAGGAAGTGGCTTCTTCAGGCACGGAGGTTTCGGGAGTTGTGATGCTTTCGGTTGTTGATTCCGATGCAGATGATGTAACAGAGGTATCCTGCGATGAAACCGGTTGGGAGGCGTTATTGCCGGCACAGCCGCTGAGCAGAGAAACAAGAATTAAAGTGCATATCAAAGTTGTTTTTTTCATAGAATCACTCCTTTTGAATTAGCTAATTTGAAAATCGGCAGAATTCTGATTAATGTAATCAATAGTTACCATTTATTTAATTAAAATGTGCCTTTATTTACATCATAGCAAAATTGTTTTAATTTTTCAACAGCGTTTTAATAAATTTGCACATAATCAACAAATAATAAATGCTTTTTTGTGTATTTATACTCCTTTGTTCAAATGCACAGGCAAGTTACATATATCACGTTCTTAGAAAGCTAATGCATGACCGCTTTATTAGCTTTTTACTTGACATTCACACTTTTAAGCGGTATACTATTAAAGTACGCATAAATTTATTTTAGCTTTTTAAAAAGGAATTTGAGCATGATATACAAAAACCCCGTGCTGAAAGGCTTCTACCCCGACCCATCCGTCTGTTTTGCAAACGGAAAATATTATCTGGTAACAAGCACCTTTCAGTATTTCCCCGGTGTTGCGCTCTTTGAGAGCGATAACCTTGTAAACTGGAAGCAGATAGGCTATGTGCTGACACGTCCCGAACAGGTAATGCTTGATAAGATACCTGCGTCAGGCGGCGTATTCGCTCCCACTATCCGCTATAACAACGGAAGGTTCTATATGGTGACTACAAACGACACCACCCACAGAAACTTCTATGTTTATACCGATGACATCTACGGCGAATGGTCAGACCCTATCGAAGTCGATCAGGGCGGTATCGACCCGTCACTGTACTTTGAGGACGGCAGAACATTCTTCATAAGCAACGGACAGGACGACTACGGCGAGGGTGGTGTTGTGCAGTGCGAGATTGACATTGCAACAGGCAAAAAGCTCTCCCACAGCAAGTCTATCTGGAAAGGTTCGGGCGGACGTTATCTTGAAAGCCCCCACGTTTATAAGATAAACGGAAGATATTATCTTATGGCGGCAGAGGGCGGCACAGAATACGGTCATATGATTACATATGCCATATCGGACGATATATGGGGCGAGTATGTCACAGGCGACAACAACCCCATACTCACTAACCGCAACAAAGCGCCGTACATAATACAGGGTATCGGTCACGGAGATCTGATACAGGACAAGAACGGCGACTGGCATATATTAAGTCTCGGCTTCAGACAGATGGGTATATGGATGCCATTCCACAGCCTCGGCAGAGAGGTTTTCCTCTCCCCCGCACACTTTGACGAAAACGGCAGGCTGTTCGCAGGTCTTGACGGCACAACAGACGCACAGTATGAAATAAAAGGCGATTTCGTTCAGAACGAATTACCGGTATTCACATTCGGCAATACAGATCCTTCGGTTGACTGGTGTTATCTGCGTAAGTATCACCCCGAAAACTATAAGCTGTCGGCGGACAAGTACGAGCTTTGCGGCACCGATCTGACGCTTGACGATATGGATTCGCCTACTTTTATCGCAATGCGTCAGCGTGACTTTGATATGGAGCTTTGTGTCAACGTAAACCTTTGCGGCAACGGCGAGGGCGGTGTCACAATGTATATGTGCGAGAACGAGCATTACGATATTGCACTTAAAAAGACGGCGGACGGCACTTTTGCAATACTGAAGCTCAACATCGGCGGAATAAAGCACGAGCAAAACAGAGTTGCGGTAAATGCCGACAACGCAACGCTTATCGTCAGAGCCGACCATTATAATTACAATTTCTTCGTGAAATGCGGCGACACCGAAACACATCTCGGAAGCGGTCAGGTGAAATATCTGACAAGCGAGGTTTCGGGCGGTTTCACGGGTACAATGACAGGATTATACGCTGTAGGAGGTACGGCACAGTTCACAGGTTTCAGCTGTGCATACACCGAGAGCGAAGAATAAAAAAGAGGGTTATAATATGAGTTTTTTCCAGAAAGATATTGAAACTATGCCGAGAGCCGAGCTTGAAAAGCTCCAGCTTGAAAAACTGAAGCACATAACAAAATACTGTTATGACAATGTTCCGCTGTACAAGAGAAAATTTGACGAGGCAGGCTTTGATTGTACAAAGATAAAGGCGCTGTCGGACATACAGTACATACCGTATACCACTAAGGCGGATTTCCGTGACAACTATCCTTTCGGTATGTTCGCAACTCCGCTCAAAAACGTAACACGTCTGCACGCTTCGTCGGGTACAACCGGCAAGCCCACCGTTGTAGGCTACACAAAGAACGACCTTGATATGTGGTCTGACTGCGTTGCAAGACTTGTAACAGCCGCAGGCGCTACAGATGAAGACATAGTACAGATTGCTTTCGGCTACGGACTTTTCACGGGTGCGCTCGGTCTGCATTACGGCCTTGAAAAGATAGGTGCTACAGTAGTTCCCTGCTCATCGGGCAACACCGAAAAGCAGGTTATGCTGATGAAGGACTTCGGCACAACGGCACTTGTCGCTACCCCCTCATACGCTATGAGAATAGGCGAGGTCGCAGAAGAAATGGGTATCGGCAGAGATGAGCTCAAGCTGCGGCTCGGTCTTTTCGGATCAGAGGGTTGCACTCCCGAAATGAGAGCGCAGATAGAAGATTATCTGCATCTGCTTGCAACCGACAACTACGGTATGAGCGAACTTATGGGACCGGGCGTTTCGGGCGAATGTTCACTGCGTTGCGGTATGCACTTCAACGAGGATCACTTCCTTCCCGAAATCATCAACCCCGAAACAGGCGAGGTTCTCCCCGAAGGCTCAAAGGGCGAGCTTGTTATAACAACACTTTCAAAGGAGGCTATCCCCGTTCTGCGTTATCGCACAAAGGATATTACTTCTATCACCTACGAAAAGTGCGAATGCGGAAGAACTCACGCCCGTATGAGCAAGCCCTCCGGCAGAAGTGATGATATGCTGAAGATCAGAGGCGTAAACGTATTCCCCTCACAGATTGAAAGCGTTATAATGACAATCCCGCAGATTGCTCCCCACTATCAGCTTGTTGTTACCCGTGAGGGAAGCAGTGACAGACTGGAGGTAAAGTGCGAGCTTGTTGACGGAAGCGTGCTTGAAAGCCTTGAATCGCTGTCCAACTTACAGAAGAGTATTCATCACAACCTTAAGACCGTACTCGGCATTGATACAAAGGTCACGCTTGTTGAACCCAAGACAATTGAACGTTTTGAGGGCAAGGCAAAGCGTGTAATCGACCTTCGCAACAAGTAATATGAAGCTGAAATATTATGATGAAGCGGATATGCACGCACAGCTTGTAAAGGTGCTGTATCCCGATGAAACCGCAATGTTCCCCATATACTGCGTATATAACGATAAATCCTTTATGGGAAGTGCTATGGAATACGGCTATTTAGCCGTTACCGACAAGGGCAGACTGCTGATGATACGCTATGATCTTATAGGCGACGGCAACTGCGGTTCGTGTCCGCTCACCGCTATAAAGAGGCTTAAGATAAAGAAGCTGCTTATCGGTCAGTACAAGCTTGAATTTACGCTTATGACGGACGGTAAGGATTATAAGACGACAGTGCAGATAGCGCCGAAAATGGCTTTCGGAGCATTCCCCCATCAATACGCAAATTTAAATATGCTGCTTGACGCACTGCTTCCTTATGCAGAAAATTAAAGAAAAAGAACAGAAAGAAAATAGAAACTAAAATGTCACTTGAAAAAGTAAAGGAATATTTCAGGGCTTACGGCATAGAGGACAGAATAATAGAGCTGTCCGAGTCGAACGCAACAGTCGAACTTGCCGCTCACGCACTTCACACCGAGCCTTGCAGAATAGCAAAGACCTTATCGTTTATGCTTGGTGACAGCCCGATACTCGTTGTAACGGCAGGCAATGTAAAGATCGACAATGCCAAGTACCGCCACACATTCGGTGCAAAGGCAAAAATGCTGACCGCAGATCAGGCGACAGAGCTTATCGGTCATGCTGTCGGCGGAGTATGCCCTTTTGCCGTAAATGACGGAGTAGCTGTTTACCTTGACGAGTCGCTGAACAAGTACGAAACGGTATTCCCTGCCTGCGGAAGTTCCAACAGTGCAATCGAACTTACAATTCCCGAAATAGAAAAGTATTCCGGATATGAGAAGTGGGTAGACGTCACCAAAGCAGTGTCATAATGACACAGTCAATTCGCCGTTCTAAGAGTTAGCGATTTGCGTAACCTGCGTTACCGGCGGTGCGGCAATGTGCCGCTTCAAATTCGCCGTTCTGACGGTTGGCGATTTGCGTAACCTGCGTTACCGGCGAGTGCTTACGCACACCCTCTTAACGCTTTCGGCAAACAGAAAATCGCTAAAAGCAAAAGCACTGGGCTATTCCCTATAAAATGCAACATAAAAAGCGGAACGTGAAACCCACGCTCCGCTTTTCTGCATATTCTTTATAATCAAAGTATCGTAAACACCGTACCTGCGACAATAAGCACAAGCCCCGCAGAAGACATCGCCGTGAGCTTTTCCTTAAGGAATATCCTTGAGAACAGCACGACAGCAAGTATACTCAGCTTGTCTATCGGTATAACTACCGATGCGTCACCGATTTTCAGTGCGTAATAGTAGCACAGCCACGATGCCGCAGTAGATACGGCGCTGAGTGCGATAAACACAAACGCCTTACCGCCAAGCCCCGAAAAAACATTCTTCTTGCCCTTTGCCGCTACGACTATCCATGCCATAACAAGCACGACCGCCGTTCTTATGGCAGTGCCGAGATTTGAATTGACATTCTGTACGCCTATCTTTGCGAGAATCGAGGTCAGTGCGGCGAATATTGCGGACATCCACGCAAATATCATCCACCTGCCTGCCTTTGACCCTCTTTTTCCGGTATGTATGCTCATCATCAGCGTTCCGATGCCGATAAGCACCATCGCTATGATCTTATAAGCTGTTAGCTGTTCGCCGAGAAAAATAAACGACATCAGCATAGCAAGTACGGTCGAGGATTTGTCGATAGGTGCGACCCTGTTCACATCGCCCGTTTTCAGAGCCTTGAAATAGCACAGCCACGAACCGCCCGTCGCACAGCCCGAAAGTATCAGAAACAACAGTGTCATTCCCGTTACATTAGGAAGATCGTGCCATTCCCCCGTTATCCACACGACCGCTATCGACAGCACAAGCACTATCGTTGTACGCAATGCCGTTGCCGCATCGGAGTCGGCGTCACGCAGTCCGCACTTGCACAGTATCGTTGTTATAGCCGCAAAGAATGCGGAAAGCAACGCTATAAGTATATACATCATAGATCAGAAGCTTCTCCTGCAATAATCTCTCGGTGTTACGCCCTTCATGCTCTTGAACACCTTTATAAAATAGCTGTAATCGTTGAATCCGCACTTCATCGCAATATCTATCAGCTTCTCATCGGTACTTGCGATAAGCTCACAGGCAGATTCGATACGGAAATAATTGAGATATTCAACAGGTGTCTTGCCCGTATATTCCTTGAACGCACGGCAGAAATAATTCCTGTTCATTCCGCACTCGTTTGCAAGTTCCTCAAGCGTTATGTTCTTACGGTAATTCTGCTCGATATAGCTTATAACATTCTTGAAACGGCGTACCTTCTTTATATCGCTCGCCGCTGTTTCTCCGCTCTGATAATGCTCCTGCCTTGCCACAATGTGACCGAGCATACACAAAAGCCGTCCGGGTACGGTAAATTCATATCCCGGCTCTTTTTCAAGCATTGCATCTATTACCGCCTTTGCGTCCTTTGCAGGCTCGCTGTCGGCGGAAAAGAAGGTGATAAACCGTCTTTCGTGGTTGATTATCGGCTGAAGATGCAATGTGCATATCTGACTTGATTTAAGCAAAGCCGCCATATCAAACACAAGACAGTCATATCTGCAGTTGTCCTTCGGCGTACCGCCGTGCATACTTCCGCCTATTATCAGCGAACAGCAGCCTGCGTCTATCCTGTGTGTATGACCGTCAAGAAAAAGCTCGAAATATCCGCTCCTGACATAGATAATCTCGCACTCGTTATGCCAGTGCGGTATCATATTATAACGGGGAAAATTCTCTGTCACTCTGTAGCAGGCATATGGAAATTCCCTTGTGCCATGCTCACGTTTTTCTCGGTATTCAATGTATTTCATATTACGTCCTTTGGCTAAGTTGTCAAAATCGTCATATCAAAAATCGGGATAAAGTTAAAATAATCATTAAAATCCTCCCTATAATACAAATATTATATCATTTTTACACCATATTGTAAAGTAACTCCAAAACAAAATATCAATATAGTGCAACTAATCGTCACAATGCACTAACACAGCCCGTTTTTTTGTGCAGATTGCGGATTTTTGCTTTTCACAAAAATTTTTATTTTAAAAACGATTACAGCCCTTGCTAAAAAAATTCATTTAAGATATAATTAGCATAGACGTTTCTGTAACGTTGTAATTTTTTCGCTACAGGAACAAAAACATTAGGAGGATTCTATGAAATTCGGTTATTTTGACGATAAGAACAGAGAGTATGTCATTACATCTCCCAAGACCCCTTATCCGTGGATAAACTATCTCGGCACACAGGGCTTTTTCTCGCTGATCTCTAACACAGCAGGCGGTTACTGCTTCTACAAGGACGCAAGACTGAGAAGAATTACACGTTACCGCTATAACAATGTTCCCATTGATATGGGCGGACGTTACTTCTACATAAACGACGGCGGTCATGTATGGAACCCCGGCTGGTCGCCCGTTAAGACAACACTTGACAGCTACGAGTGCCGTCACGGTATGGGCTACACGATCATAAAAGGCTCATCAAACGGCGTTACAGCCACAGCTACATTCTTCGTTCCCCAGAACTTCAACGGAGAGATCCAGAAGGTTACAATCAAAAACGACAGCGATAAGGAAAAGAACTTAAAGCTGTTCAGCTTCCTTGAATGGTGCCTCTGGGATGCAAACGACGATACAACAAACTTCCAGAGAAACTTCAACACAGGTGAGGTTGAGATTGACGGTTCTGTTATCTACCACAAGACCGAATATAAGGAAAGACGTGACCACTACGCATTCTACTCTGTAAATGCACCTATCAACGGTTACGATACAGACAGAGAGAGCTTCTTCGGCTTATACAACGGCTTTGACGCTCCTCAGACAGTATTCGCAGGCGCACCCAATATGTCCGTTGCTGACGGCTGGTCACCCGTTGCTTCTCACTATATCGAAATCAAGCTCCAGCCCGGCGAAAGCAAGGATCTTGTATTCTGCCTGGGCTATGTTGAGAACAAGGTTGAAGAAAAGTTTGCTCCCGACCTTGACGAGAACAGCACAATTATAACAAGCGGCGACAGAAAGAAAAACATCGTAAACAAGGCTAAAGCTCAGGCTATGATGGCTATGTGCGATACAGCCGAAAAGGCTGACAAGCTCCTCGCAGAACTGAAGGAACACTGGAACAGCCTGCTCGGTCAGTACAGCGTTGATTCTCCCGATGAAAAGCTCAACAGAATGGTTAACATCTGGAACCAGTATCAGTGCATGGTTACATTCAATATGTCACGTTCCGCATCTTACTTTGAGAGCGGTATCGGCAGAGGTATGGGCTTCCGTGACTCCAACCAGGACTTACTCGGCTTCGTACACCAGATCCCTGCAAGAGCAAGAGAAAGACTTATCGACCTTGCCGCTACAATGCTTGAGGACGGCGGTGCTTACCACCAGTATCAGCCCCTCACAAAGATGGGTAACCATGAGCTTGGCTCTAACTTCAACGATGACCCGCTGTGGATGATTCTCGCAGTTGCGGCTTACATAAAGGAAACAGGCGATGTTTCTATCCTTGACGAGAAGGTTCCTTATGAGAACCGTGACGAGCTTGCAGACACAATGCTCGACCATATGAAGAGAGCGTTCTACCACGTTGTTAAGAAGGTTGGTCCTCACGGACTTCCTCTCAGCGGACGTGCCGACTGGAACGACTGCCTTAACCTCTCCTGCTTCTCAGACAAGCCCGGTGAGTCATTCCAGACATACAACAACAAGGAAATGTTCAAGGAGCCTCCTTACTACAGCAAGGTTGCAGAATCTGTAATGATCGCAGGTATGTTCTGTGCAATAGCTCCCGAGTACGTTGAAATGTGCAAGATGAAGGGCGACACGGCAGAAGCTGAAAAGGCTCAGGCTGAGATCGAAAAGATGAGAAAGAACACCCTTGAATACGGCTATGACGGCGAATGGTTCCTCCGTGCTTACGACCACTACGGCAAGAAGGTCGGCTCACACGAGTGCGAAGAGGGCAAGATATTCATCGAGCCTCAGGGTTGGTGCGTTCTCGCAGGTCTTGGCAAGGACAAGGGCTACGATATTCAGACCCTTGACAGCGTAGACAAGTATCTTAACTCAAAGCACGGTCTTGTTCTTAACAACCCTGCGTTCACACACTACTACATCCAGTACGGCGAAATCTCCACATATCCCGGCGGTTACAAGGAAAACGCAGGTATCTTCTGCCACAACAACGCTTGGATAATCTGCGCAGAAGCCGCAGTAGGCAGAGGTGACAAGGCATTCGAGTATTATTCAAAGATCGCTCCCGCATTCAGAGAAGATATTTCCGATCTGCACCGCACAGAGCCTTATGTATACGCTCAGATGATCGCAGGTAAGGACGCTAAGCGTCACGGCGAAGCTAAGAACAGCTGGCTCACTGGTACAGCCGCTTGGAACTTCGTTGCAGTATCTCAGTACATCTTAGGTATCAAGCCCGAATACAACGGTCTTAAGATCGATCCCTCAATTCCTCACGAGTGGGACGGCTTCACAGCTTCAAGACTGTTCAGAGGTGCAACCTACGAGATCACTGTAAAGAACCCCGATCACGTTTGCCACGGCGTTAAGTCCGTTACAGTTGACGGCAAGGCTGTTGACAGCAATGTTATCCCCGTATTTGAAAACGGTACTCACAAGGTTGAGGTTGTTTTAGGTTAAGGGTTACAAGGTAATATAATAAATGCGAACTCCCCGCCGTGTTGGCGGGGAGTTTTGTGTTGACAAGCGAGTGGATTTGTATTAAAATATCAATAAGACTTATATCCGGAGGTGCTTATATGCGTCCTATGTCAGATGAGAGAGCAATAGAAAATGCAATAGTATCAACACAAATGGAAGGCTTTGAAGTAACCGAGAGCGACAGAAAGCTTCTGATGAAAATAATCAAAAAAGAAATAACGCTTGATGAAGCCTTGAAGAAAATCAATAGTAGGTATATGAACTGATTATGGCATAGTAAATGGAATTGTATTAGAATATCAGTAATAAATCCTTGAGGTGATACTATGAAAATTGACTATACCGCTCTCGGAAAACGCATAGCAAAGCGCAGAAAGGAACTCGGCTTGAAGCAGTACGAGGTCTGCGAGCTGATAGACGTAAACTATAAATATCTCTCAAATATCGAAACCGGCAGGAGCGCACCGAGCCTTGAGCTTATAATGAGCCTTTGCTCAGTGCTGAATACGACACCCGACTATTTCCTGCTCGGCACTGCTTCCGCAGAGCTTTATGACAATGATATCGCCTCAAAGATAACCCCAATGACAGATGAACACAAAAGGCTTATCAGCGGTATGATACAGCTTATCACCGAAATCGAAAGCAATTGAATATAAAACGCCGCCCGTTTGCATATACAAACGGGCGGCTTTATTCTCCCTATTCAATTATCATTTATCCGTCAACCACTCGACAACATTCTTCACCTCAATGCCGTCATAATTTCCGACAGTGAATTTATCAAGTGTCAGAACTCTCTTGCGGTAGTTATCCTTTATAGTTGTAAGCGGTGCAAGTTCCCTATCGAAAGTTTCCTTAGCGGTCATATCGGCAGTTACCTGAATATACTCAAGTTCTCCGTTTCTCTCTGCGACAAAATCTATCTCGGTATTTCCGTACTTGCCCACGCTCACCTTGTACCCACGTCTGAGCAGTTCAAAATACACTACATTCTCAACCGAAAAGCCAAGGTCATAGCTTTTCTTAGGCAGTATAAGATTTCGTATGCCGAGGTCAACCATATAATACTTCGTGTTGGTTTTAAGAAGTTGCTTTCCCACAATGTCAAAGCGTTCCGCCGGGTAGAATATGAACGATTCGGTCAGTGCATTAACATAATCGCTCACCGTATTCGGAGAAATTTTCCGTCCCGATGAAACAAGATAATTTGTAATGCTCCTTACCGTCACAAGACTTCCGATAACGCTTGAAAGGTACTTTGCGATAGTTTTAAGAAGCGATATATCCGTTATCCTGCCTGTATCGCTGTTATCCCATTCCTTACGCTTCTGCCTGTCCTCAATATTCTTTACGATAACCGTATTGTAGATACCCTCAAGATAGGTGGTTATCTTTTCTTCCGTCTTTTCTGCCGTAGCAATGAAAGGCATACCGCCGTATCTCATATAGTCAGCAAAAGCACTGTCCTTGTCCTTGCTGTTTACCTGCAAATACTCTGCAAACGACAGCGGAAGCATTGATATTTCCACATAACGACCGCTGAGAAGTGTAGCAAGGTCGCCCGACAGCATATATGCGTTTGAGCCGGTGATATAAATATCAGTTCCCTGTTTTACATAAAGACTGTCTACCACCTTTTCAAAATACGGCACTTTCTGTATCTCGTCAAGAAAAATGTAAGTCGTTTTATCACTGCTTAGCCGAGCCTTTATATACTCATACAGCTTTTTATAGTCGCACAGTTCTTCGTATTCCAGCTCTTCAAAGTTTATCGCAATTATTCTGTCAGCTTCTACTCCGCTTTGTTTAAGATAGTCCTGATACTGCATAAGCAATGTTGATTTTCCGCATCTGCGTATTCCCGTCACTACCTTTATGACCTGTTCGTCCTTCCAGAGCTTCAGCTTTTCAAGATATTCTTTTCTTTCAACCAAAAAAATCACCCTCTTATCGTTCTGTACTATTATATTATATGCTCATATTAGCACAAAACGCTCAGAATGTCAAGAAAAATTCTTATTTCAGCACTTTTTCCGAATTTATCAAAATAAATTCTAATTTCAGTATTTTTCTTTTCCGCTCTGAAATATCTTATTTCTCCCAATTTCCGCATATTTAAGTGTACTGCTTTTGTCAGAATGTCAATAGACAAACCGCTTTTTTAATAGTATAATCATATTATAACATAAAACAAGTCGGCTTCAACCGACACGGCGGTACGCCGTCTTTTGCCTGTTGGCAAAAGTTTTTATGTTAAAATGTTCTCGGACAAGCGGTGAGCCGCAAGCCGTGCTTTTGCACGGCAAAATCCGCTATTGGCGGATTTTATGTCCGAGGTTATTATGGCAAGAAAAAATACACTTAAAAAGCGGGGTGTCGGTTTGAAGAATAAAGATAAAAAGGAAAAAGAGCAGATAAAGAAAACGAAGTTTTCCGATATAGACCTTTTTGAAGAGGGACACGAGGAAGAGCCGGACGAGCTTGATCTTATAGACGGGCTTATAAAAGATCCTGCCACAACGCAGGACAAGGAGCATAACGCATATCTGCGCCTTATGCACGAATACAAGGCAGAATACGCAAAACGTGAAAAATGTATCAAGGTCGGAATACTGCTCATTATCATCAGTGCAGTTGTATTTCTCGCCCTGATGTTCAGCCTTGACAGCAAAACATTCTTCTTGACGCTGTGGATAATCTTCATTATTTCGGGTATTGCGGTAATGACACGGATAGATTACCGTTGCTACAAGTACGAAAAGATACTCGGCATTAAAAACACCGACAAGGAAGACGACCTTGAAAAGATGAAGAACGATATCGACAAGACGATAAGCAACGCAAAAACTGAGCTTGAAAACGCAAAAGCTAACATAGAAACCACGATAGAATCGGCTAAAAAGGACATCAGCCGTCTTTCCGGAATGAAAACGAGGGAGCAGGAAAACAAATGAAGACAATATTCAGGATATTTTTAAGCGATATAAAAAAGATACGCACAAATCTTATGGCATTTGCGGTAATGATAGGTATTTGTATACTGCCGGCGCTGTATGCATGGTTCAACATTGCGGCAAACTGGGATCCGTACTCAAATACAGGCAATATCAAGATTGCGGTCGCAAACTGCGATAAAGGCACTAAGCTTGCTTCAAAGGAAATCAACATCGGCAATCAGATAGTGGATAATCTTAAAAAGAACACGCAGATGTGCTGGACGTTCGTAGATAAACAGCAGGCGGAAAACGGAGTAGTAACAGGCGAATATTATGCCAGCGTTGTTATCCCCGAAAATTTCAGCGAGAGCTTCACAAGCATACTTTCGGGCAAGCTGACACGTCCGCAGATAACCTACACGCTCAACGAAAAGAAAAACGCTATCGCTCCGAAAATCACCGACAAAGGCGCAGAGGCGATAAAAAACCAGGTAAACGAGAGCTTTATTGACACGATTACCACCGAGCTTGCAGGAATATTGAACTACACCTCCGAGCAGGGCAACAAGAAATTCACCGAGATAACAGACAATATAAAATCAGCCATAGGCGACGTTATCGACAATCTTTCCGCTTTCCAAAGCTCAATTTCGCTGATAAGCACAACACTTGACAGCGCAGATACTATGGTTGAAAACGCAAAGAAAACTATCCCGAACCTTGAACAGCTTCTTGCTCAGTCGGGTACACTGACATCTTCCGCCAAGGACAGCATAACAGCGGTTCAGGCGGTTTCACAGCAGATAACCGCAAGCACCGATATGGTCTTAAGCTCGATAGATGCTCTTTACACAGAGGTTGAAAGCGACATATCCGGCATTACGGAAGAAATAGCCGCTAACGCCGATAACGCCGCGGAAAAGGTAAGGAATATCTCCAAGATAAATCAGAAGAAGATCGACCTGCTGACAGACCTCAGAGAGCATATAGTAACAGTCGGCAATAAGCTCGGCGTAAAAGTAACGCTTCTTACCGACAAGATAGACCGCAATATAGAAAAGCAGAACGCTATAATCGACAAGCTGAACAACGGGGCTGATACTATAAGCAGTACAGGTCACGCTCCCGACAACTTTGAAAAGGACGTAAACGCGCTGAATAAAGAAGCGACAGACGAATTTGACGGTATCAGAAGCACCTGGAATACATCGGTCAAATCATCGATCGATACCGCCGTAAATGAAATATTCAAGACGCTGGACGGAATTTCCGCGCTGCTTTCTGACGCAGGAACATCTGTTCCGAATATCGAAACGGCTCTCACAGACGCTCAGAACTCGCTTGCAAGCCTTAAATCCTGCCTTACCGACCTCGATAAAATAATCGGCAACGCAAAGGATAAGCTCACCGATATGCAGAAAAAGGTCGATGATATAAGCAACGATCAGGCGCTTATAGCTTTTATCGAAGAGGTTTCAAGTGACCCGTCATCTCTCGGCGAATTTATGAGCTCACCCGTTGAAATTAACACCGTCAAGGTTTATCCTGTAGAAAATTACGGCTCAGCCATGACGCCGTTCTACACGATACTCGCTATCTGGGTAGGCTCGATCGTACTTGTCGCCGTACTGAAAGCAGAGATCAGCCGCCGTGACATCGAAAAGCTCGGCAGTAATGTAAGACCGATACAGGCTTATTTCGGCAGATATATGATTTACCTTATGGTATCAATAATTCAGGCGATAATAATCGCACTCGGCGACCTTTTGTTCCTGAAAGTACAGTGTGAAGACCCGCTGTTGTTCATCATCGCCGCCGTTGTATCTTCTATTGTATTCTCACTGCTCATCTACTCGCTGACGATCACATTCAGCGTAATAGGAAAAGCTCTTGCGGTAATTATCCTTGTACTTCAGGTTGCAGGCTCGGGCGGTACATTCCCTCCCGAAGTTCTCCCCGAATTTTTCCGCAACATTCTTCCCTATCTGCCCTTCAGATACAGCATAAACGCAATGCGTGAAGCGGTCGCAGGCGTATATGCGCAAAGCTATATAGAAGACCTGCTCTACCTGCTGATTTATGTTGCGATAGCCCTCTTTATCGGCATATTGCTGAGAAAACCGTGTATAAGGATAATGAAGTTCTTCAATAAACGTCTTGAAGATACCGATCTGATCATATAGCAATTCAATCCCCGACGAACTTTTCAAATCGTCGGGGATTGAATTTTTGGCTATATTATGCTAAAACATTCACGAGGAAAACCCCGGTCGCCTGTTCAGCCTTTTAACAATATAATGTATGCTACACTTTTTGACGGCGGATTTTTTGTCCGGGGTTGTTATAACATATTCAGCTGAAAAGTCAAGAACCGTCTTAAACCGCACCGCCGTTATTGCAAACGGATGTAGCGGTTATAATATTTTTCTTGCATTATAAGCTATCCTGCCTTCACTGAACAAATCCCGTTCTCTCCGGCAATTTCCCGCTACTCTGATATTCTGTACAGATATGAATAAGCAGTCTGTGCGCTATGTAATTTTCTTCACCATATCTGCAACACTCATATTTGCAAGGCTTTTCTATCACTATATCACCGTCAGAAATTTTCTTTTGTATATCACAACAATGCGTTATAATTTTCGTCACTGTTTTCCTGTGATATTTTGAATATTTTCTGTGTATCTCAGGCTCTTCAAGCGAAGATTTCTTTATCCGGAACTTTCCGTCTGACAATTCATCGTCTTTTTCTTCTATGCCTGTCATATTGATATTTCTACCGCCATACGAATAAACCGCATAGCTCTCGTCTTGTGCGATAAGCCTTGCACGACCTGTTATTCCTAAGCTCATAGCTTTCTCACGGCTTACACCTCTTACACGGCTCATACCCTTGCGCTATCGCCCCGTCATAATCATTTGTATAGCCTTTATTCTCTTCGCTTATCTGACTTACCGATGAGCAGCCTGCACGGTGTATCTTCATAGTGTTAGTATTCAGCACATACGAATATCTTATGGGATTTTCTTCCGCAGGTTTCTCTGTTACTGTTGTAGTAGTTACTTTTGTTGTGGTTGACGCTTTAGTCGTTTCGGATTTGCTCTCCCCGGACGATGCACCGCCTGCCGCACTCGGCTCTGCATTCACGGTTATTTTTTCGCCGTCACAGGTCATTATTATATCACCCTGCAGATCGGTGCGGTAGATATTTATTCCCGCCTTTTTCAGCTTATCAATCGTTTCAGTATGCGGATGTCCGTATGAATTGCCCATACCGCAGGATATGACCGCATATTCGGGGCTTGCCGCTGTCAGAAAAGCTCTGCTTGTCGAGGTACTGCTTCCGTGATGACCGACCTTCAGTACATCACACTTAATATCGGCTGTTACCGTACATTCTTCCTCTTCTTCAGCGTCGCCGGTAAATAAAAACTTGTTATTTCCATATGTCAGCATAACCATAACGGACGAGTTGTTAAGGTCGCTGTAGTCCTCCGTAACAGGTGCTATCACAACCGCCGACAAATCGCCGTCAGAGAAAATCTCCGTTCCCGCTACTCCGATTTTTACCTTAGCACCGCTGTCGTCTATCGCCTTAAGCATATTCGTATACGTCTTTGTCGTGTGCGTTGCGGGACTCAATATAACGTTTTCTACATTAAACGCACCGATAACGTCAGCCATACCGCCGATATGGTCGCTGTGCGGATGAGTGGCGACAACATAATCAAGCGTATTGTATCCGCAGGAATAAATATAGTTGGTTATCCTGTCCGCATATTCCTTTTCAGCCGCATCTATAAGCATCGTCTTTGTATTCGGCAGTTCGATGAAAATGCTGTCGCCCTGTCCGACATCAATAAAATGCACCTTCATCTCATCGCTATCAAGGTTATTTACATTGTCGTTTTCTTGGGTAACGCTCTGCGTTTCACTGTATGATGAGCCTTCAGCTGATACTTCCGACGAAAAACCGGATGAAGATGAAGCGTTTTCCGACGAAAAGCCGGATGAGGATGAAGCGTTTTCCGACGAAAAGCCGGATGAAGATGAGGCATTTTCCGATGAAACCGGTGCATTTGCCGTACAGCCTGTAAGCATTACAAGCGCAGTCAGCGCCGCTGTTATTTTCTTTCTCAAAATATCACTCCTTACACTATATATTTTAGCACACCGATAACCGTTTGTCTATATTTCCGGCTAAAGCTGTACTGTTTATAGTACAAAAAATACGGTCACGGACTGTTGCCCGTGACCGTATTTCATTTATCAGCTCTCACTGCAAATCAGCTTTTCGCCGTCATAGTCTACCGTCAGCGTACTGCCGGGTGCTACATCATCGGCTATCAGCTTTCTTGCGATAAGCGTTTCTATCTTACGCTGTATGAATCTCTTGAGCGGTCTTGCACCGTAGTTCGGATCAAAGCCGTTGTCGATTACATAGTCCTTTGCAGCATCTGTAATAGCAAAACCTACTTCCTTATCGGCAAGACGTTTCTTAAGCTCACCGAGCATAAGATCGACAATACCGGAGATCTCGTCCTTACGGAGCGGCTTGTAGAATACGATCTCATCAAGACGGTTGAGGAATTCGGGTCTGAACTGCGTTTTAAGCAATTTATTGACCTCGTTTTTTGCTTCTTCGGAAATCTCGCCTTTATCATTGATACCGTCAAGGATATACGATGAGCCGAGGTTACTTGTCAGAATGATAATAGTATTCTTGAAGTCTACCGTTCTGCCCTGAGAATCGGTGATTCTGCCGTCGTCAAGAATCTGTAACAGGATATTGAATACATCGGGGTGAGCCTTTTCTACCTCGTCAAGAAGTACGACCGAGTAAGGTTTTCTTCTTACCGCCTCGGTCAGCTGACCGCCCTCCTCATATCCGACATATCCTGGAGGCGCACCGATAAGACGGCTCACGCTGAATTTCTCCATATACTCCGACATATCAATACGAACCATGCTGTGTTCATCGTCAAACAGAGCCTCGGCAAGAGCCTTTGCAAGCTCCGTTTTACCAACACCGGTAGGACCTAAGAACAGGAACGAGCCTATAGGCTGATCGGGATTTGCGATGCCTGCCCTTGAACGCAGTATAGCCTCGCTTACCTTTTCAACAGCCTCGTCCTGACCTATTACACGCTTATGAAGTATATCTTCCATGTGGAGCAGTTTTTCACGCTCTCCCTCCATCAGCTTTGAAACAGGGATACCTGTCCAGCGGCAAATAATCTTAGCAATTTCTTCCTCTGTAACCTTATCGTGCAGCATAGAGGCAGACTTTGACTGCTCTGCCAGCTTTTCTTCTTCCTCCAGCTCCTTCTGTAACTGAGGGAGCTTGCCGTATTTAAGCTCAGCCGCCTTATTCAGATCATAGCTTCTTTCAGCCTGCTCAATCAGACCGTTGGTGCTTTCAATCTCCTCACGCAGTTTCTGTACCTTTGAGATGGCGTTACGCTCGTTCTCCCACTTTGCCTTCATCTCGTTGAACTTTGAACGCATTTCGGCAAGCTCCTGCTGTACCTCGGCAAGATGCTCAACGGAGATACGATCGGTTTCCTTTTTGAGAGCGGCTTCTTCTATCTCGTGCTGCATTATCTTTCTGCGGATGTCGTCAAGCTCTGACGGCATAGATTCCATTTCTGTCTTGATGAGCGCACACGCTTCATCTACAAGGTCTATCGCCTTATCGGGCAGGAATCTGTCCGAAATGTATCTGTCAGACAGCGTTGCGGCGGCGATAAGTGCCGAGTCGTGAATCTTTACGCCGTGGAACACCTCGTAACGTTCCTTTAAGCCACGCAGTATAGAAATAGTATCCTCTACCGTAGGCTCGTTTACCATTACCGGCTGGAAACGTCTTTCGAGGGCGGCGTCCTTTTCAATGTACTGTCTGTACTCGTTGAGCGTTGTCGCACCTATGCAGTGAAGCTCACCTCTTGCAAGAAGCGGCTTCAGCAGATTTCCTGCGTCCATTGCGCCGTCCGTCTTGCCTGCGCCTACTATGGTATGAAGCTCATCTATGAACAGTATTATCTGACCTTCGGATTTCTTTATGGTCTGCAATACCGCTTTAAGCCTTTCCTCAAATTCACCTCTGTACTTTGCGCCTGCAACAAGCGCACCCATATCAAGCGAGAATATCTGACGTTCCTTTAAGTTTTCGGGAACATCTCCACGCACTATACGCAGTGCAAGACCCTCGGCGATAGCCGTTTTACCTACACCGGGTTCGCCTATCAGCACAGGGTTGTTCTTTGTCTTACGGGAAAGAATACGGATAACGTTCCTTATCTCAGTATCTCTGCCGATAACGGGGTCGAGCTTGTTCTGCCGTGCCAGTTCTGTTAAATCCTGACCGTACTTTTTAAGCACGTCGTAGGTTTCCTCCGGATTCTGTCCGGTAACACGCACACTGCCCCTTACCTGCTCAAGCGCCTGTAAGAATGCCTTTTCGGTAATTCCGCACTTTGCGAAAATGTCCTTAAGCTGTGAGTTTGGTTTTTCAAGAAGTCCTATGAACAGATGCTCTACCGAGATATACTCGTCCTTCATCTGCTTTGCTTTTTCCTCAGCGGCGGTAAATGCCTTATCAACATCGGGAGATACATACACCTTTTCGGGATCTCTGCCGCTGCCCGTTACCTTCGGAATTCCTGCGGCGCTCTGTTCGGTAAGCCTTGTCAGCTGTGAAGCGTCAGCACCCATCTTTTTTATAAGTTGAGGGATAAGTCCGTCCTCAGCCTGAAGCAATGCAAGCAAAATGTGCTGTTGTTCTATATTCATATTCTGATACGAAACAGCAATACTCTGAGCTGTGCTTATGGCTTCCATTGATTTCTGTGTCAGATTATTAGTGTTAAGCATATCAAATCTTCCTTTCCTTCGGGCTTACGCCCATGCTTATATTCTGCGGCATAACGGGCTGTTATACGATTATTTTAACAGCTTTCATATGCTCTTTGTATGCGGCGTCGACAAGCGCTATTGCCTGCTTTCTGTTGTCTGCGTTTTCAAAATAAAGTTTGATCGTTCTGTCAAGAAAATTGACATAGTCCGCAATAGCCTCTGCTGTGAGATTAGGATCGGTGATCTTTCTCATATCCTTGAGAATAGGCTTGTTTAACATCCTCGTCATCTTGTCTTTATCTATCTGCATTACTACATCAATATCATCAAACTGTGCCAGATTACGGTGTTCTATACTTGCAAAGCAGGTAAGAAAATCATTCATCAGCGTCATCAACGTCACGTTCTGCGTTCTGAAGCTTACCTTCAGTCTGCCGAGATATTTGCCCTCGCGCATAAGTTCTACTGCGTAACGTATTGTCGGCTTGTATTTATAAGGCAGCGGGCTTTTGATAAGCATTCCCCCATCGCCTGCCGCAGTCTGCAAGCGGAATATCTCTTCGTCAAAAAAACTGCTGATATTCTCCATTATGTTACGCATTCGTATTTCGGGCGTCTGCATTGAGAGTTTCTCGGCAAGTATCCTGTCGATAAGTGCCGAACGGCTTGTATTCATTCTGTATGCCAGAGAGTCAATCGCCCGTACTATCTCGTCCGACAACACCAGACTGTATACGCTTTTGCTCATTTTTGACGATCATTCCTTTCATCTAAACTATCTATCTCAACAGCCTTTTTCTGACTGTGAATACATTGTATCACACTTTTCATAACTTGTCAAGAGTTTTATATAAATTTTTTAACGAATTACTAAAACTACTTTAAAATTATTTTGTGCAATTTTTCACTTTTGCCTATTTACATCATAATCCAACGCAAACCGCCGATAAATTAAGATCGTCGGAAATTTGCCCGAGCAGACGTGCACATACAGTGTTGACGGTCGGTTTAGTAATGTCGCAAACAAATCATACATTTTAATAAGCTGATTATTTCGTCCTCAAATCTGTTTAGTCCTATGTCTGAAATCTGTATTTTGCCTAATACAGGTGTCATACTCTGCCCCGGCTTTATGCACCTTACCAAATTTGCCTATTTACAAACCGGATTCAAAGTGTTATAATTACTTTTATAGAACCATCCGTAAAAAAGCGGTGTATTGAAAAGGATAAAAATGGACTTCAAAAAGATAAATATAATAACAGGTCATTACGGCTCAGGCAAAACCAACGTGTCGGTCAATATGGCGCTTGATCTTGCCGCAAAAGGCGAAAAGGTCACAGTGGTCGACCTTGATATAGTAAACCCTTATTTCAGGACAGCCGATTTCAAGGAGCTGTTCGGAAAGCACGATATCAGCCTTACCGTTCCGACCTATGCAAATTCAAATCTCGACATACCCGCTCTCGGCTTTGATATGAACGGTATCGCCGACAGGGACGGGTATATAATTATAGATGTAGGCGGTGACGATGAGGGTGCCAAAGCTCTCGGTCGGTACAAGCCCATATTCGACAGATATGACACACAGATGCTGTATGTTATCAACCGTTGCAGATATCTTACAAAAGAGCCGGAAGAAGCTTTACAGCTGATGTATGAGATTGAAAACGCATCGGGTATGAAATGCACAGGTATAATAAACAACACCAACCTTGGCAGCGAAACCGACAGTGAGATAATTCACCGCTCTGTTGACTATGCGGACAAGGTGTGTCAAGCGGCGGGACTGCCGCTTGTGGCTGTAACCGCAAAAGACGAATACCTTGACGGTATTGATAAGGCATACCCTATAAAGGTATATGTAAAAAAGCTGTGGGAAGAATTCGGCGATGAAGCCGGACAATAAAGCTGTTTCCTTACCGTAATCTGATTAAAACTGAATGGTAAGCCGAATAAAACTTTAGGCGAAAGGAAAGGTCAAGAAATATGGCAAAAATGAAAGTGGATTTTGACCGCTGTAAAGGCTGCGGACTGTGCACAACAGCCTGTCCGAAGAAAATAGTCGCTTTACAGACGGAAAAGCTCAACAAGAAGGGCTACTACACAGCCGTATGTACAGATGACGATGCTTGCATCGCCTGTGCGCTGTGCGCTATGATGTGCCCTGACTGCGCTATCACTGTAGGAGGTGACGACAATGGCTGAAAAGAGTCTTATGAAAGGTAACGAGGCACTTGCGGAAGCCGCTATAAGAGCCGGCTGTAAATGCTTTTTCGGTTACCCAATAACACCTCAGACGGAAATTTCGGCATATCTGTCAAAGAGAATGCCCAAGGTAGGCGGTGTATTCTTACAGGCTGAGTCGGAGGTTGCAGCTATAAATATGGTTTACGGCTGTGCAGGCTCCGGTATCAGATGTATGACATCATCTTCTTCTCCCGGAATTTCGCTTAAAACAGAGGGAATAAGCTACATTGCAGGCTCTGATTTACCCTGCGTTATCATTGACGTACAAAGAGGCGGTCCCGGTCTTGGCGGTATCCAGCCGTCACAGGCGGATTACTGGCAGATAACACACGCACTCGGTCACGGCGACTTCCACGCTATTGTATTCGCACCTGCGTCCGTGCAGGAGATGGTGGATACGGTAACTAAGGCTTTCGACCTTGCCGACGAGTACAGAATGCCGGCGGTTATCCTTGCGGACGGACTTCTCGGTCAGATGATGGAGCCGGTTGCCTTTGAGGATACCGAGATAAAGATGTCCGATGCGTCAAAGAAACCGTGGGCAGCCTGCGGTCACGGCAACAAGAGAAAGCACAACATAATCAACTCTCTTTATTTAAAACCCGATCAGCTTGAGGATAATGTAAGAGAAAGATTTGAAAGATACGAGGACTTAAAGGCAAAGCATACAGAGGCTGTCAGCGACTACTGCGAGGACGCAGATACTGTTGTTGTGGCTTACGGCTCGACCGCAAGACTTGCAAAATCGGCAGTCGAAGCGGCAAGAAAAGAGGGCCTTAAGGTCGGCATAGTAAGACCGATAACTCTCTGGCCTTATCCTGCAAAGGAAATTGCCGAAGCGTGCAAGAATGCGAAGAATGTTCTTTGCGTGGAGATGTCTATGGGTCAGATGGTAGACGATGTAAAGCTTGCTGTCAACTGCTCAAAGCCTGTCGAGTTCTACGGAAGAACAGGCGGCGTTATCCCGAAGCCCGCAGAGATACTTGAAAAGTTAAGAGAAATGGGAGGTAAAAACTAATGCCTGAATTTAAAAGACCTCACGCTCTGGCAGACGTGACCACCCACTATTGCCCCGGCTGTACTCACGGTATAGTACACAGACTTGTAGCCGAAGTAATTGACGAAATGGGTATCGAGGGCGAAACTATCGGTGTTTGTCCTGTCGGATGCTCGGTTATGGCTTATGATTATTTTGAATGCGATATGCTTGAAGCCTCGCACGGACGTGCTCCTGCGGTAGCTACAGGTATCAAGAGAGCTAACCCCGATAAGTTCGTATTTACATATCAGGGTGACGGCGACCTTGCGGCTATCGGTACGGCTGAGATCGTTCACGCCGCTACAAGAGGCGAAAATATCACTGTTATTTTTATCAACAACACGACCTACGGTATGACAGGCGGTCAGATGGCGCCTACGACGCTTCCCGGTCAGATAACGCAGACGACCCCCTACGGCAGAAATCCCGATGTTGAGGGCTTCCCCGTAAGAGTATGCGAAATGCTTTCGACGCTCAGCGGTGTTGCGCTTGCCGAACGTGTAACGGTTATCGACCCCAAGAATATAAACATTGCCAAAAAGGCAATCAGAAAAGGATTTGAGTTCCAGAAGAACAAGCAGGGCTTCTCTATAATCGAGGTTCTTTCAACTTGTCCTACAAACTGGGGCAAGACGCCTATCGAGGCTCTTGACAGAGTCCGCACAGAGATGATTCCTTACTATCCTTTAGGTGTATTCAAGGAGGGTGCGATAAGATGACAAACGAAATTCTTCTTGCCGGATTCGGCGGACAGGGCATACTGTTTATGGGAAAAATGCTCGCATACTTCGGACTGTATGAGAACAAGGAGGTTTCGTGGCTTCCTTCCTACGGTCCCGAAATGCGCGGCGGTACCTGCAACTGCTCTGTATGTATAAGCGACGACCCTATCGGCTCGCCCCTTGTCGACACACCGAACACACTTATAGTAATGAACACTCCGAGCTACGATAAGTTTATTGATTCTGTTGTACCCGGCGGTACGGTTATTATCGACAGTACGCTTGTTGACGCAAAGTGCGACAGGACAGACATCAATGTATATTATGTACCTGCAACAGCTCTCGCAAACGAGCATGATATGAAGGGCATGGCAAACATTATCCTTGTCGGAAAGCTTCTTAAGGAAACAAAATTTACCACGATGGAAACGGTTAAAAAGGCTATGGCAAAGGTTATCCCGCCTAAGAAAGCCCATCTTATAGACACTAACATCAAGGCAATAGAACTCGGCATGACCCAATAGGCGCCGGCGGCGGCAATGTGCTGCTTCAAATTTGCCGTGCGGGTGTGACCCGCTTCAAATTCGCCGTTCCGATTGTCAGCGATATGCGTGACCTCCGTTACCGGCGGTTACAATATGATAATGCGGATTCAGAATTTGGCGATTTAAAAAAAACGAATATAAAGAAAATCCACTGCTTTCAGGCGGTGGATTTTTTGCTTGTTACACAATATTCATTTTGTCCTCTACCCTGTTTTCTTGCAAATTTGATTCAAAAAAGACACCGACCGTTTCCGACCGATGTCCTTTACTATTAATTTGTAACGCTTTTACCTCTTCGTCCTTACCGTAAGCTCCTTGCTCCACGAGCCGTACTGCTTAGTATTTCCGTAAGTCTTATACGCTCTTATCCTAAACTTGTAGCTTGTGTTAGACTTTAAGCTCTTTACCGTATAGCTTGTGTTGATAGCCTTAGTGCCGGTGTAGATAGTTACCCACTTGCCGTTCTTGTACTGCTGTAACTCATATCCGCTTGCAGTCGTACCCTTGTTCCAGCCGAGCGTTATTGAATTCTTGGTTGTGGATTTAGCCTTGAAACCGCCTACGCCGTTAAGTATACGGTAGTATAACCCATAAGTTTCTGCTTCTGCAATAATAGCCAAACTGTCACCGATAAACGGCAACTTATCCCCAGCGGTGTAGCAACAGCCGTCAGCATCATAACCGCCGACAAAACCGCCGCGCTGATTTTCTTTGCTTTCTTAAACATAATATACTTCCTTTATTTCAGGCAAGCTTGATTATTCCCCACTTGCCGTTTTGCTTAGCCCACGCCTTACCGTCATATACCGATGAAATATCGTCAAACCGGCACTTCACAACTTCATTTCCGTTGACATCTATAAGTCCCCATTTGCCGCTTTTGCATACAGGCAGATAGCCGTTCAGATAGTAAAGCTCCTGATTATCATTATCAGTCTTGTCATATTTACCGTCTGAATAGCATTTTCCGTTCTTGTCGAAAACGTATATCTTGTTATTTTTCCAGAAAACTATTCTGTTGCAATCGCTGAATATATCGGCTGTTTCAGATTTAAAATAGCCGTCATATTCCATTGGTACTGTTATTTTACCGCCTGATATAAGCCCATACATTCCCGTTCCCGGCTTATCGGTATAAAAATCGTGTTGTAACGTTTTCTCTCCATATAATAGTATTGTTTCTCCCTCGGCAGTTACAGATGAAACTACCGGTTTGTACACTTCTGAAAGTTCGTCACCGGTCAACTCTTTATTTCCCATCATCAAGTCATCAAAATAAATTCGACCGGTATCTATATCATAGTAATAAACCGATCCCGGATCGCTTCCGATTCCCGATGAAGGTTCTACCTCTTTCAAATTTTCGTTTAACCAATAATCCTTATAATATTTATAGTCGCCATCGCTATCTTTCAGATAGCTGACCTCAATATAATGATATCTGTACATCCAGTTTGAAATATTGATTTTGTCATATTTATTATCGAGTATCGTCTTTCCGTTTATGTCTATAAGTCCACATTTGCCTGAAGTATCTGTCACCGTAAAAATTCCTTTATATTCTTTTCCCGGATTGTATTGACACACACCGTTTTTTTCTCTTACAAACGACGCAAGAGTTCCTTCTCCCCACGGAGTGTCAAACTGTTTAACTACAGCCACATCATCATACGCATAACTCGGATTTATCGCCCACGAGTACTCATCGGAAACCTGCGAATGTGCAGGCTTCTGTTGTGCCGGTTCCTTAGTCGTTGTAGTCGTCGGTGCGGTCGTGACCGTCACCTTACTGTCCGACAGATAATCCGTATGTATAAATGTGCCGTCTTTCAGCTTTGCATAACCCGTATCGGTCACAGCGACCACTGTAACCTTATCGTTGACGTTATACAGCTTTACCGTTTCAGAGCCGAGAATGGCTTTTTTTCTGCTGTAACAGCCGACCGTCACATACTTTGTACCCTCAGACTTTGTTTCTTTCCATTCTGCTTTTGTCGTATTGCCTTTCTTTGTTGTAACCGCTGTGGTTTCAGGCTTCTTTTCGGTTGTTGAGACAGATATTCTGTCAGAGGATGTCCGACTTTCGGTTTCGGCACTTTCATCTTTGCCGGAAGTGTTGAAAAAAGCAGATAATTCTGCTTTCACGCCCGATTCGTTGAGTGAAACTCCGCCATCAGCCGAGCAACCGCTCACGGCGACCGCCGACAGAATCACCGCCGACATTATCGCCGATTTAACTCTCTTACCATTCATTGATTTACTCCTTTTACTCTTTTACCGTAATTGTCACTGTTCGCACAATTTCTCTGTATTCCGTATTGATAATAACATTTTTCTTTTCGGTCTTTCAACCCATCCGACAAAATCAGCATATAAAACAGCAAAATTTGCAGATCTGAATTTGGTTATAATTCACATCCATACGATAAAATATAAGACGCACCTGTTTTGCCGATCAGACTTTCAAAAAAGACAAACCGTAACATACGCAATTTGTATACAAATCGTCGTATATTATCCCTTTGCCACGAATACTATCGCTTCTGCCCGTATAATACTTTGCCCGACATTTCCCGTATTTCTTTGCGCAGTACTGTTACTTACTGCGACAAAAAGCGCCGTATACCAATTGTAAAATAATAACATATTGATATTCCCGCTTTTTTCGTTTTGCATCGGGAATATCTGCATTTGCGAAAGGATGTTTACAATGTCAAGGGCAGTAACAAATAACAACGTACATATACGCGACCGGTCGGTGATAAGATGCGGTACGGTAATGCTTATTGCGGCGGTCATTTCCATGAGTACCGTGTTCGGAAAACCGTCGCCGTTTGCGGCGTCGTTTGCGGCGGCGATGAGCGGTATCGATTGTATAAGCGCTTTTGTCGGCAGTGTAGCAGGCTATATTCTGGGCGGCAATTATTCGGACGGCGTTACCGTCACATCGGCACTGCTGTCGGTGGTCGCTATCCGCCTTATCGTTTCCCGCAGAAAAACCGCCGCTTCCGATGCGGTATCGGCTATAACTGCGGCAGGTTCTGTTTTTGCCGCAAACTTTCTAACCTCGTCCTCCGTAAGCGATATTATGAACTGCATTATCCTGTCTGCTATGG